>artificially_reared_2__coassemble_43_pt1 | contig 96916 bp, 89 predicted proteins | sample artificially_reared_2__metabat2_low_PE_008 | metagenome-assembled genome bin artificially_reared_2 | reverse complement strand
CGGTCTACGTGACCGGCATCGTGCCCTTCCAGCATTTCTTCCAGGTGCTGTCCATTCTCGGATTCATCCGCACCGGATTCGGTTCCGCCTTTGGCAGCGCCGTGTACGGACGCATGCTGCAATACATCATCCCGGAGAGCTTCCAGACGCTATCCATCGAACTGGATGCCGTGAACCCGCAGCTCACCGCCGGAAGTTTCCTGAACGTGTACGGCGAAGTCATGCGCCAGGCCACTTTAGTCAGCCTGAAGGAGATGTACGGATGGATCTGTCTGACCGGACTGGTACTGTTGCTCCTGATCCTCGCCGAACGGTTCCTGAACCGGAATGTCATCGGGCGCCTGCCCCGCATCCGGCGTATTAAGCAGATCATCAAGCGGACCAGCGTGTACCGTCCGCAAAGCGGACTTTGAAAACTGTAATTCATAAAAAAACTGCGTTCCAATAGCTGATATTCAACTCTTGGAACGCAGTTTTTTCTATGAACAATATTTTTATATGAATTACCGCAGCAACGCAGCTTAATCATTCAATACAAAAAGTGAAAATACATTTTGGCTGACAAATTACTCCAACGAATCAATCGATTCTACAACATTATCCAAAACGGGATCACGCTGCACCGTATAAGTACCTTCCTTTGTAACCGTAATCAGCAAGGGAATATACATATCAGACATGGGATAACTCACACTCACGGAAAAGCGCAACCCTTGTTCGTCAACTCGATCAAAAGCCATACCTTCCAATATGGCATGCTTCCTGAAATCATCATTCAGAAATTCCGTAAACCGTTGTTTCCTGAAAGTTTGCTTAAAGAATGATTGTCCCGACCGCTCTACCTCAAGAACAATATAATTGTCTGCATAACGCGAACCGGTATCATCGGTCACAACATCCAAAGAATCCTCAACCTTCCGTGTTATATGATAGTGGTATGTCGTACCGTCCCAAACAACGTCAGCACCATACTCGTAATCGCGCATTTTCTGAATTTCATGCGCTGTATCTGCAACATTTTCAGACCCTAAGTCCGATTCACTCTTTTGATTTTCCTTATTTCCACATGCAGCAGCAAACAACAGCAAACAAAAAAGAAAACAGAAGTTCTTTTTCATATACATTACACTCTTTTTAAAACCAATACAAAGGAACGAAAAAAACAGCACACGACAAAGCATATTTCCAGGAAATAAGAAAAAGACACAGGATATTCAAATGAAATATTTAACTTTGCCTCATCCCTACACAATTATTATCTAAAGACATGAAATACAAAAGTCTGTTATTCATCACAGTATTTCTCTATGTAGGCTGTACCTCAAGAGAAAACCCACCTGCACCCCCTGACGGAAACGACCAGATCCCAATAATTCAGAAACTAACCCGCAGCTCCAAACTATATACGGCAGAATATAAAATCCATAAAATCATAACTCATGACGATGAGATCCGATTTAGGGGTACATTGCTGACACAAGATTATGATTTCGTTCTACCCACGGGAGAGCGAAAACTGGCTTTTCCTATTGATGTAACGCTCAAAGCATACGTGGACTTGAGCCGTTTGAACGAACAATCTATCGAGCAGCAGGACGGGAAAATTATTCTTACGTTGCCCGATCCTCAGATTCAAGTCACATCCGTCAAAATAGACAATAAAGGAAAAAAACAAATGATCGATCTGACAAGAAGAAGATATACTGACGAGGAAATCCAGACGCTGGCCCGACAAGGCGTAACCAGCATTCTTCGCTTAATCCCGGAAATGGGCATCATGGAAACAGCCAGAACCAATGCTGTCCGAACACTCACCCCGATTTTAACAGCATTGGGATATCCACAGGAGCATATTTTCATCCAATTTCAAAACCCAGTTACCATCGAAAACATACCATTATTCCTTGACGCACAGAGCAGGAAATATTTTGGAATCCGATAAAACCAAATCACAGCCATAAGAAAGCATGAAAGCATTTAGAAAAAATATCTGGAAATTTTTGCTTGTACTGACAGCCACGGTTATGGCCATAAGTCTTATTTTCATCTTAATAAGAGGTCATAAAGTTCTGTATGCCCATATTGAGCATAACAACAGCATCGGGCTGACCCCGGCCGAAATCCAAAGTATCCGGGATATTGGAGAATGGGAATTTCTTTCGTTACCCACTGAAGAGCTCGTGGACACCATCCGAAAGGGATTTTTCATGGATGATCGTTTAGTTCGCATCTATTACGGCACACTGAGATTAGGCATTAATCTTCAAGAAACATCCGATAACTGGATCCACACTCAAGGGGACACGGTCTCTGTCCTTTTACCTGCCATACGCCTATTAGATAAGGATTTCATCAATGAGGCGCAAACGAAAGCCTTCTATGAAAGCGGCACCTGGAGCGAAAGTGCCAAACAGACACTCTACTACAAGGCCTACAACGCGATGAAACGGCGATGCCTCACCAAAGAAAACCTCAAGATTGCTGAAGACAATGCAAGAAACCAGCTTTCATCCTTTTTCCGAGCTTTTGGATTTAACCATACAATCGTCTCATTTCAGGATGAATAATCCGTACAAACAACGCCCCGAACGAGTTATCTAACGAACGATTGGTTCTGACTGTCCGTAGACTTCCTTATGAATCCAACTTCGCAAACAGTCAAAATCCGCCCGCTCATCCAATAAGCCATGAGCCATCAGCAAAAGTTCAATTGCGGGCATCCCTTTCTGATACGGAGGTTGAACATAAGAACTGTTTTTCCAAAGCTTAAAACCATTACGCTCATAAAAGCCAATCCGCCTTTCTCTCAATTCGTCAACAGGGGGCTCAACTTCCAGCACCACCGGACAACCAACTCGGGCCAGAAAAAACAGAAGCGCTTCTTTTCCCAAGCCACGTCCACGAACGGCAGGATCGGTTGCAAAATGCTCTATATAAGCAAAACCTGGACCTCGCCAATATGTCAGCAGACCTATAAAACCACCATTTTCAACTAAGGCACACGGATGGAAATGGGCATTAGTATCGACTACTCCTTTTTGTTCTGCTGCTGAACGCCTTTCTTCCGGCGGAAAGGCTTGCTCCAAAAGACGCTCAAAAGATGGATAGAACGCGTGATCGGAAGTTAACGGTATAAGTTCCATATGTATTTCATTGATTAAATTAAAGCATGCAGCAAAGATACAGATTATAAGCGATTTCAAAAAATTATCGGAACAAATTCATCAGCCAATCAACCTTGGCTTTCTGCCCAAAAGCTCATAAGTGTCAACTACTGCAATTTCCACTGACCATCCGACAAAACCATAGGCACGGAAATTTCTTCTGAAGTGCTGTCGGCAAAGTGCAATTCCAACAGGACATTCGCCAAGGAATCCGTAAAAATGCCCGATTGATAAGTGACTTTCAGAATTCCACCGTGCAAATCCTTTTCACGCTGCATATATTGTGCAGAAAGATCCACCAGTTGCTTTCTGTATTTTTCAGTCATCTTATCACTGTAAGCTATGCCACCGACATAATCTTCATACGCTCCGTCGAGTAAATACTCATAATACTTCAGAGCCGCTTCAGAAGCCTTTTCCTCAGCAGTACTTCCGCAACCTGTATTCGCAACGACCAGCAAACCCACACAAAAAACAAAAAGAATCTTTTTCATCGAGATTTATCTTTATTTTTCATAAAAAACTTCTGCCATTCGTCACACAAGCAACGTGCCGCTGGCAGAAGTTAAATATCACTCATTCTTACTATTTCTGACGGACGAAGATGTTGATCGGCGTACCGCTGAAATTCCAGCGTTCACGGATCTTATTCTCCAAAAACCGTTTATAGGGTTCCTTGACATACTGCGGAAGATTCGCATAAAACACAAATGAGGGTATTTGTGTGTTCGGAAGCTGCATACAGTACTTTATCTTGATATATTTGCCCTTGATTGATGGAGGCGGATAAGCCTCGATCAGGGGCAGCATCTCTTCGTTTAATTTTGCAGTAGAGACCCGATACTTACGGCTCAAATAAACCTCTTTAGCCGTCTCAAGCACTTTAAAGATGCGCTGTTTCGTCAGGGCTGAAGCAAAAATAACCGGAAAATCATCAAAAGGAGCCAGACGCTGACGAATGGCAAGTTCAAACTCCTTCATCACGACCGTCGTCTTTTCCTCGACTAAGTCCCACTTGTTTACGACGACAACCAAACTTTTATTGTTTCGCTGAATCAATTGAAAGATATTAAGATCCTGCGATTCTATTCCACGAGTCGCGTCAAGCATTAAAATACAGACGTCTGAGTTCTCAATGGAACGAATGGAACGCATCACAGAGTAATATTCCAGATCTTCACTAACCTTATTCTTCCGTCTGATTCCAGCTGTATCGACCAGATAAAAGTCAAATCCGAACTTGGTATAACGGGTATATATGGAATCGCGCGTGGTGCCGGCAATATCCGTAACGATATTGCGTTCTTCACCAATAAAGGCGTTGACAATACTCGATTTGCCTACATTGGGACGTCCAACTACGGCAAATCGTGGGATATTATCATCCAATTCCTCTTTTGCTTCCTTAGGAAACAAAGATACGACATAATCCAGCAGATCACCCGTGCCGCTCCCCGTTGCTGCAGATATGCAATAAGGATCTCCCAGTCCTAAAGAATAAAACTCGGCAGCACTGTATATCAAATCATTCGTATCGGTCTTATTGGCCACCAATACCACGGGCTTCTTTGTTCGTCGTAGTATACCAGCTACTGCCTGATCCAGATCCGTAACTCCATTAGGTACATCTACGACAAAAAGAATAACATCAGCCTCTTCTGTGGCTAAAGTTACCTGTTTCCGGATCTCTTCTTCAAAGACATCGTCTGAATTAACCACCCAGCCTCCAGTGTCCACCACTGAAAATTCCTTGCCAGTCCACTCAGACTTTCCATACTGGCGGTCACGCGTCGTACCCGCCTGATCGCTGACAATAGCATGACGAGTTTTTGTCAGACGGTTGAACAATGTAGATTTGCCCACATTCGGGCGCCCAACAATCGCTACTAAATTTCCCATATTTATTGATTGATTTCGGCTTCACAGCCTGATTATTATTCCAAATTATATCCAAAATTCTTCAATTCCTTGTCCGAATTACGCCAATCCTTGTCTACCTTAACGAAGGTTTCCAGATAAATTGTTTTCCCGAAGAATTGTTCCAGAGCCTTACGTGCCTCCGTAGACACTTTTTTCAAGGCTACTCCCTGATGCCCAATAATAATTCCTTTCTGCGATTCTCGTTCAACATATATCACAGCTTGAATATGAATTTTTTGCTTATCCTCTTTAAATAGCTCTACGGCCACTTCTACTGAATAAGGAATCTCCTTGTCGTAATATAACAGAATTTTCTCACGGATAATTTCCGTCACAAAAAAACGGGCCGGCTTATCCGTCCATTGATCTTTCCCAAAATAAGGAGGCGAATCCGGTAGCAGGTCCTTAATCCTTTTCAGGACTATGTCTACACCGAATTTACATTTAGCAGAAATAGGGATAATCTCGGCTTCAGGCAAGACCTCGTGCCAAAGCTCCACCTTGTTTCCCAGCTCATTCTGATTACTCAGATCTATTTTGTTAATCAGAACCAATACTGGCACTTTCATCCGTGCAACCTTTTCCAGAAATTCACTGTTTTTATCCGGTGTTTCCACCATATCTGTAACATAGAGCAACACATCGGCATCCTGTAACGCTGATTCCGAAAAGTTCAACATAGACTCCTGTAACTTATAATTCGGTTTCAATACGCCTGGTGTATCCGAAAAACAAATCTGCATGTCCTCCGTATTCAATATTCCCATAATCCTATGCCGCGTTGTCTGTGCCTTGAATGTAGCAATAGAAATACGTTCACCTACCAGCAAATTCATCAACGTTGACTTACCGACATTCGGATTTCCTACAATATTAACAAATCCAGCCTTATGTGCCATATACCCTGTTATCAGAAAAATAAATAAATTTATGACGTTGTCTTATAGGAACAAAAAAACGCATCGTTTGCCTGGATGCGTTTTTTGTTTGGTATGCAGAGTAAGTATTCTTCCAAAACTTATTTTTCCGCACCGTCGTAGCCCCACTTCATGTATGCGGCACCCCAAGTAAAGCCTGCACCGAAGGCAGTAAAGATCAAATTATCACCTTTCTTAAGTTGTTTCTCGTAATCCCAAAGTGCCAAAGGTAAGGTTCCGGAGCTGGTATTACCGTAGCGCTGAATATTCAGCATGACTTTATCCATCGGTAACTCCAAGCGATGAGCGACGGCCTCTATGATACGAACATTCGCCTGATGAGGTATCACCCATGCGATGTTATCTTTGGTCAAGCCATTGCGTTCAGCAATCAACGCACATGAATCACTCATATTGGTAACAGCAAATTTAAATACCGTACGACCTTCCTGATGCAGGTAATGCATACGATGGTCTATCGTAAAATAAGATGGAGGACAAACCGAACCACCTGCTTTCATGCACAAGAAAGGCAACCCCTTTCCGTCCGTACGCAGATAGGAATCCTTCCAACCTAAGTCCTCAGTCGTAGGCTCTACCAGAACAGCAGCAGCACCGTCACCAAAAATAGGACATGTAGCACGGTCCGTATAGTCTACCATTGAAGACATCTTATCCGCACCGATAACCATAATTCTTTTGTAACGCCCACTTTGAATGAGCGCAGATGCCGTATCCATGGCATAAAGGAACCCACTGCAAGCTGCTTGCAAATCATAAGCGAAAGCATTCGTCAGGCCTAATTTGCCGATCACAATAGAAGCCGTTGACGGAAAATGATAGTCAGGAGTTGTCGTTGTTACAATGACACAGTCTATCGTTTGAGGGTCAACATTTGTTTTGGCCAGCAATTGTTTTGCTGCCTTACGCGCCATATAGCTCGTACCCAAACCTTCTTCATTCAATATGCGGCGCTCCTTGACACCGATACGAGTCATGATCCACTCATCATTCGTATCTACCATACGGGACAACTCATCGTTGTTCAGTACATATTCCGGAACATATCCACCGATACCGGTTATTACAGCATTTATTTTTTCCATCTTACCGATCTATTCTAAAAAAAGAGCCGGAGTCTCTATGCAAAGGGACTCTGGCTAATAAATTTATTTACTGATTAAACAGCAGCCTCTTTCTCGATAGCCAACTTACCTCTGTAATAGCCACAAGCCGGACATACAGTATGGTAAATATAGTATTCGCCACAATTAGGACAAACTGCCAACGTAGGAGCTACTGCCTTATCATGAGTTCTTCTTTTAAGAGTTCTCGTCTTTGATTGTCTTCTTTTAGGATGTGCCATTTTTCTTTAATCTTTAATTATTATCTAATATTTTTTTCAATTCATTCCATCGCGGATCAATAGGACGCTGATTGTCCGAAAACTCCCCATCAGAATGGTTTGTTACCGTATTCTCCTCTTTATCCTGATCTCCAAAGTCAGTCATCAAACGTTCCAGTGTTCCCATCATCGCTCCGTTGCATTGTCCAGGTTCATGCACATGTTTTATCGGAATTTCCAAAGCGATCATTTCATAGATAAGCCAGGATACATCCAGAACGCCATCATACTCAGGAATGACAATAATATCACCTTCATCAGCATATTCCTCGCCTAACTTAACTTTTAAAACACTCACCGTCTCAATTCTCTGATCCATCAGTTCAAGACATCTGTCACAGGGAATCTGAATGATTCCTTCAATGTTAAAGGTCAGCTCAAACGCACCTGCCGTTTTTTTCACACTCAGATGAACATCTGCTTGCCCCCTTTCCACTTCGGACCCCCGGACTGCTTCAAAATAGGCATTATCTAATACGAACTGATAATCGGCTCTATCAGTACGCATACTTTTCAAATCTATCTTATAGTTATCCAACAGATCCATACGGGCTGCAAAGGTATAAAAAATAGGATATTATAACAAGTAAAACGGGGAAAAAACTGTTTTTTTAATACTTTTTCAATTCTATACGAAAGGTCGTCCCTCTTCCTATTTCTGAATTCTTCACAAATATTTTTCCTTGATGATATTCCTCTATAATCCGTTTAGCCAAGGACAGCCCTAATCCCCAACCTCGTCGTTTTGAAGTGACACCCGGCATAAACACCTTTTGAAAATTTTTTCGGAGAATTCCTTTTCCCGTATCAGTCACTTCTATGATTATATTATCCGAAGCATCAAAAGCAACAATGTTTATCTGTCCGGCTCCCTCTATGGCATCTACTGCATTCTTACACAAATTTTCTATGACCCATTCCAACAAAGGAGCACAGATACGAACTGAAGGAAGTCCCTCTTCGACTGATACCGTTAATTGAACTTTTGCCGATATTCTTTTTCGGATATATTCGGCTACACGCTGAAGCGCTTCGCCTAAATTCTCATCCTTTAATTCCGGCAACGAGCCTATTTTGGAAAAACGTTCAGCAATCATTTCCAATCGACGGACATCCTTCTCCATTTCTCCGACCAGCCCATCTTCCGGATAATTTTCCCGAAGAATCTCGACCCAAGCCATCAATGAAGATATAGGCGTACCCAATTGATGCGCCGTTTCTTTCGATAAGCCCACCCATACTTTATTTTGTTCTGCCTTTTTTGAACTTAGCAAAGCAAAGATCGAAACTAATACAAACACCACAACCACGGCCAACTGGATATAAGGGTAAGCTGCAAGACGTTTCAGCATGATTGAATCGTCATAACAAATATTCAAAAAAGCACCATTATTATCCGTAGCCGGATCAAGATTCATTCGAATCACCTGTCCCGATTCCTGCCAGCCCCGTGCCAGACTGGCCACATAAGCCAGACTATCAGAATAATTACGCGCCTTTATTTCTATGTTGCGAAATTCAAGGACCTGGTCACAGGAGTCAGTCACTACAACCGGTATCGTATGGTTACTGTTGATCACACTAAGTACCAGGGAAAGATCCGTGTGTTCATCTGCAGAATTCAGTGTCCGCATAGCCTCTGCCCATATAGACATATTGGCATATTCCTGCTTGGACAAATCTCTGACTAACCCATGAGAAACGACTAAAAAGACAGCAGCAATCACACCTGCCACCAATATCAAAATCTGCTTGGTCCGTAGAATGTCATTTGGGAAATGCATATTTTCAACTTTTGTTAAGTCTAAAACGAATAAAAACCGCATTTTAGTATTTGGCACCGCATAAAATAATCAGGCGGCACGTCATCCCATTACGTACCGCCTGAATCTCAGATGATCACTGATACAAGCCTTTTCAATGCCAAGTATATGCCTGCAAAGCAGCATAAGCCAGCTGGTAATCCCGTTCGGCAGTTAAGGCCTGTTCACGCATAACGTAATATTGTTCCAGTTCCGTGGTATATTCCAAAACATTGATCTGTCCCTGATCAAGAGCTTGACGCAACAACTCCTTAGAGTTCAGACGGCTCAATTGAGCCACACACTCATCAGCTATCTGACGTAAAGACCGGGCACGTTCATAACAAGATTCTAACTCCGTGAGGAACTGAATGCGCGTATCCGCCTCCTTGCTCTCGGCAGCAACAGCGGCAGCCTTGCCTTGCTTCACTTGATTACGATTTTGCCACAAGGGAATCCTCAAGCCGACAAGCAAACCATGCTTTGCTTCTGACGGCGACAATTCTGCAGCATATCCGACCGACAGTTTTGGAACATAAGCAGTCCGCGCCAACTTCAATTCTTGCTTGCTTAAATCTGTTGCACGGCGTACATAGGCCAGATCCGGACTGATTCTTTCGGCCTCATCACACCAACGGTCGAAATCAACAGGCAAGGCATTTTCCCCATAATCATTAACCGTATGCGATAACTTCTGTCCTCCGTTCAAAGCCTTGATCTGAATCAACAATTCTTCCCGATCAGCCTCGGCACGCTGCACTTCCGCATGAACAGTCACACGATTCAATTGAGCCCGATTGGCCTCAAGCACATTCGTTTCACCTGCCTCAAGCATCTTCTGATAAGCATCGGCCAGAGCCGTTGCATCCGATTCACGCAGCTTTAATTCCTCAAGCCAATTCGTGGCATGAACTAAAGCGATCAGATTCTGGAGAATCTGTAAACGCAATGTATTCCGATCCTGAATATAACGCAGTTCCACCAGATCATTTTTAGTCCGAGAATTGCGTTTACGCTGTCCGGTAAGAACCGTCCAATCCAATTCCTGAGTAACAGAAATCTCTTTTTCACGCTCATTACTGCCTTTCGTGTACCATTTATGTGCAAAACTCACCTCCGGATCCGGCAGATTAACCTGCGTCTTGTTCAATACATTCTCGGCATCTGCCGCATCTCTCACTGCTTTTAAATAGGTATTGTTCCGTTCTATTTCTTCAAGAGCCTCCTGTACGGAAGACTGACCAAAAGAGTAAAGCGGAAGCCAGACCAGCAAAGCAACACCTACATATTTATTGAATTTACATTTCATGATTACATTCTATTTTCTAATTTGTTTCCTGAACCTTTTTCCAAGCGTACGGTCTCATTCCGGCTGATCATTAAATAAACCAGCGGAACAACAAAAGCGTTCAGCAAGGTGCTACTCAACAATCCGCCAAGCATAACCCGGGCCATGGGACTTTGAATTTCATTTCCAGGCAGATCACTACCGACCACCAAAGGAATCAAGGCCAATGCAGAAGTCAAGGCTGTCATCAAAATAGGATTCAACCGGTCAAGAGAACCGTGCAGCACACTATCCTTCAAACTATATCCGAGATTGCGCAAATCATTATAACGATCAATCAAAAGAATACCATTCCGGGTTGCAATACCAAAAAGCGAAATAAAACCTATAATCGCCGGAATACTGATGATCCCATCAGAGAAACGAACAGCAAAGACGCCTCCAATCAGTGCCAAAGGTAAATTCAACAAGACCACGGCCGACTGCTTGACGTGATGAAACTGCTTGTAAAGCAACATAAAGATAACCAATATGGAAAGCAACGAGGTCAGGCCCAAAATACGACTGGCCGCCTGCTCACTTTCAAACTGTCCGCCATACTCCACATGATAGCCCTCCGGCATTTTCACCCGTTCTTGTATCACCTGCTGGATATCCGAAACCACACTGTGTAAATCCCGATCAGCCACATTGGCAGAAATAACAATCTTGCGGGCAACATTTTCCCGATTAATCGTATTGGGGCCGGAAGCAGACTGAATATCGGCAAGCACTTCAAAGGGAACTTTGCCCTGAGGTGTGTCTACGGTCATATTGCGTATCCGTTCCATCTGCATGCGGTTTTCATCATTGACCTTGACTGTCAGATCAAAAGCCTTGTTGCCCTCATAAACCTGAGATACTACCCGACCGTTTAACAATGTTTCCACCATAGTTGCAAACGCTCCCGGGGTCACTCCGTATTTGGCCAGCATTTCTCTACGGGGACGAATCTGTAATTGCGGCCGCTCAATCTGCTGCTCTACGTTCAAGTCTGCAATACCCTCAATGCCCGAAATTTCCTGTTTAATCTGATTACCGATCTGGAACATTCGGTTCAGATCTGTTCCAAACAATTTGATCGCAATATTTGACCGTGTTCCACTCAGCATGGCATCTATCCGATGCGAAATTGGCTGTCCGATTTCTATATTCACTCCAGACAACTGCCCTAATTTTTCCCGTACATCAGCCATCACCTCAGACCGGCTACGGTCTTTAAGTTCAAAAGGGGCCTCAATCTCGGAAGTATTTACGCCCAATGCGTGCTCATCCAATTCTGCGCGACCTGTCTTTCGGGCTACCGTCTTAATCTCGGGCACAGCCAGCAACAATTCTTCTGCCTGACGCCCGATCCTGTCGCTCTCCTCCAACGACACTCCCGGCAAGGTACTGACATTGACCGTCAATGATCCCTCGTTAAAAGAAGGTAGGAAACTACGTCCCAAAGTAAAGAAAGTGACTAATGCCGCCAACAGTACGACAAGTGTCCCTCCCAAAACCCATCTGCGTTGTTGAATGGCCTTATTCAGTAAAGAACGGTATCCTCCTTTTAAAATCCGCACCACATATGGCTCCCGCTCTGCGTTTTTCTGTTTCTCCGTATTACGCAAAAGATAACTGCACAGCACCGGAGTTAAAGTCAACGCCACCAGTGTACTGGCAAAGAGAGAAATAATAAACGCCACTCCGAGCGGTACCAGCATGCGTCCTTCCATACCACTCAGGAAAAAGAGCGGAACGAAACTGGCCACAATGATTAACGTACTGTTCAATATCGGAATACGCACTTCTTTGGAGGCTTCAAAGACCACGTCCTTTATCGGGAGACGTTCCGCTACCGGGCGAAGTCTGTTCTCACGCAAATGCCGATATACATTTTCTACGTCAACAATGGCATCATCCACAAGCGATCCGATAGCAATGGCCATACCTCCGATACTCATGGTATTAATAGTCAATCCCATCAGATGCATCACCAGGATAGTGATCAACAATGCCAAAGGTATCGTTACCAAAGAGATGACCGTAGTACGAACGTTCATCAGGAAAATGAACAATACGATGACGACAAACAAGGCTCCTTCTATCAAGGAACGCTGTATGTTTCCTATTGAATGATTTATAAAATCGCTCTGCCGGAAAATATCAGTAGCCAGATGGACATCTGCCGGAAATTCCTTTTTCATTTCTGCCAATGACCGATCCAGCTGATCCGTCAAATCCAATGTACTTACATTTGGTTGTTTCGTAACCGTCACCAAAACGGCCGGTTTGCCACGATGAGAAGCAACACCCGTTTTAGGCGATTGAGAACCAGTCTTGACCTCGGCTATCTGTGCTAATTTCACTGGAGCTCCATCAGCAAGTTTTACAACCGTCTGTGCCAGTTCTTCTACCCGATTGGTTTGCACAAGCCCACGGACGATATACTCGTTGCCGTATTCATAGAGGATTCCTCCCGACACATTGTTGTTCATATTTTCCAACTGTCCCAGCAATTCATCAAGCGTAATTCCATAATGCCGCATACGGTCCGGATTCAGCAGAATCTGGTACTCCCGGACATCACCTCCCAAGACAGACACCTGAGCCACTCCGCCAGTTGCCAGCAGACGCGGCCGAATAGTCCAGTCTGCAAGCGTTCGTAAATCCTCAAGCGAAGTTGAATCCGACGTTAAAGCCACAATCATCATTTCACCCAATATGGACGATTGCGGTCCGAGTACGGGTTCGCCGACTCCGTCCGGCAGTTGATCGCCAAGAGCCGACAACTTTTCAGTCACAATCTGCCGGGCTCGATAAATCTCCATGTCCCAGTCGAATTCAACCCATACGATGGAAAATCCCGTCGTACTCTGAGAACGTACCCGACGTACCCCCGTAGCTCCGTTGACAGCCGTCTCGATCGGGAAAGTCACCAACTTCTCCACTTCCTCTGGTGCCATACCGCCAGCCTCGGTCATGACAACCACCGTCGGAGCGTTCAAGTCAGGAAACACATCAACCTCCATGTGCCATGCGGTATACATTCCCCCAAAAAGCAACAATACGCCAACAATGATAATCATCAGACGATTCTGGAGGGAAAAACGAATAATTTTGTTCAACATAAGCCTGACCTCCCGATATTTAATGATTATGATTGTGTCCTTCAGGGATCATGCCGGAATTAGCTGCCAATTTCACATAAACGGCTCCTTGAGTCACCACACAGTCGCCTTCATGCAACCCATCCAAAATCTCGGCTCTGATGCCGTCAAGATCACCAATATGAACCTCAGTTTTCACATAATGCTCTTTATCCTCCTGAACGTACACGTAATATACGCCTTGTTCTTCCGTCAATGCCGTTACGGGTACGGACAAGACATCCTCGCGTGGTGTCCCCAAGAGCCAAACTTCTGCAAAGCTTCCTGGGACAAGGTTACCGACATTGTCCAGCTCAAAAAGAACGGGAATATAAAATGCGCCCGGAGCTACGGACCGCCCTCTCGACAATAATTTACCATGAATACTGTCCAGACAAATCACTTCTTTCTGGGTGCTTGTCCGGAAATTAGCACTATGCACTTGGCCCAGACGGTCTGCATAACGTTCACTAACCTCTACACGCAATTGCAAACGACGGTCCTGAGCGACAACAGCTATAGGCTGTCCCACGGTAACATAATCACCAGGCGACACGAAACGCTGCTTGATATACCCAGCCATAGGCGACTGGATGCGTATTCCGTTGCTATCTTCCTTTCCTTTCAGGCCCTCGTAGGCTGCACTTGCCGTCTGAAAACGAAGACGCGCCTGCTCCAAATCCTTCCTGCTGACAATCTGACTGGAAGCCAAATTCTCTGCCCGATCCAATTCCGCCTTTGCCGCTTCGAACTCGGCACGCGCCTTTTCCAGCGGACTGCCATTTTCCAAATGTTGCGCCGAAACCCATGCCAAAATCTGTCCTTTCCCAACGGATTGCCCCTCAAGAACCTTTTCAGACAAATTTATTTGTCCTGAAGTCGTAGCCACGACTGTCTCTTCCAGACCCAATGCCGGAAGTATACTGCCACTGGCAGGATAAACCGGGCAAAATGGCGCTTTTACAACATTTTGAACCTGCACACCAGCAGCTTTCGCCTGCTGTTCTGAAAGCACGATCATTCCTTCATGATCATGCCCGGCAGTTTCTTCTGTTTCATGCCCGTCCTCTATATGTTCATGTTCTTCATGATGGCATGAAACCATCCCTGCGCTTCCTAATGCCAGAAGCACAGCAAAAAAAGAAAATTTATTCTTTCCCATCTTATTTTTTGCTTTTACCTGTTTCTAAAAAAAACCTTGCCGAAATAAAACACTTCGGCATACACCATGATCCGGCAAAGCATGACACCTTACCAGAATATAAAATCAGAAAAGCAAAAAAGGAGGAGCCCTCAATCCCAAGCCTGTAAGCAAGGGAGGCGGCAATAGTGGCGCAATGCCACCACGATCCGGCAACATGGATTTTCGCCGTACAGACAGCAACAATCCTGTAAGCGCCAGCAAGGCCCATATCGGACTAACCTGATGCTCCACGCGGTTTATCCGAACACTGTGCGTACGGTCGATTGCCGACAAATATTCTACACTACAAATACAAGTATGCCCCTTTCCCTGATGATGAGTTTCAGGAAATGCAGGCAAACAATGTTCCGAAGATTCCGTGTGGTTCAGTGCACCCTCATCATACAGGCACGCCCCGTTTAAAAAAATATGTTCATAAGCCAGACAAACATGCATACCCACATGATGGTGCCATCCCATGGAAGAATAGCCCATCACTGCTATCAGGGACAAAATTCCCCACAAGCGCAGCATCCTGTTTGATATTTCGTTTGTCCGGCTCACTTAATAAAAAGGTTATAATTTTTCTTCAGCTAATTTAATTAGATATTGTCCATACTGGTTTTTCAGCATAGGCGTAGCCAGTTTCTTCAACTGTTCGGCATCGATCCACCCCTTTTCAAAAGCGATTGCTTCCAGACAGGCTATTTTCAATCCTTGCCTTTTTTCTATCACCTCAATAAACGTGCTGGCTTCGCTCAGGCTGTCGTGTGTGCCCGTGTCCAACCAGGCAAACCCCCGTCCCAAAGTCTGTACCATCAATTCTCCCCGACGCAGAAATTCCTGATTAACACTGGTAATTTCCAGTTCTCCTCTGGACGATGGTTTGACATGCTCTGCAACAGACACCACATCGTTAGGATAAAAATACAAACCAACCACTGCATAATTACTCTTTGGAACAACCGGTTTTTCCTCTATGCTCAAACATTTTCCCTCTGCATCGAACTCTGCCACACCATAACGCTCCGGATCATTCACCCGATAGCCAAAGATCGTAGCCTGCCCTGTTGTCTCAGCCGTATGAACCGCATCCAAAAGCATCCGGGTGAATCCTGCGCCATGGAATATATTATCTCCCAATACAAGACAGACACAGTCATCTCCTATGAAATCCTTACCTATAATAAAAGCCTGAGCCAACCCGTCGGGCGAAGGCTGTTCTGCATATTCAAAATGCACACCGAGATCATCGCCATTCCCTAAAAGGCGTTTGAACGCAGGCAAATCATAGGGTGTGGAAATGATCAGGATATCCCTGATTCCGGCAAGCATCAGCACGGATATCGGATAATAGATCATCGGTTTATCGAATACGGGTAACATTTGTTTGCTCACGCCTTTTGTTATCGGATAAAGACGAGTGCCTGATCCGCCAGCCAAGACTATACCTTTCATGTCGTTTGAATTTATCTGATTAAAAATATTTTTGAAAACGCATCTTCATTTAAGAATGCTGCCAAATATAGCGATTATATTTCAAAAAGCCACATACACGTTCTTTCAAAATATGCCTATAATACATTTTACGCTCCAAATCCGTTCCCCATCCCCCTATGAATCGTTTTTCACCTGCAAAAATAAGAGCATATTTCTGCAATTCAGTTGCAAAGTGATCCTTAAAAGCACAGTACCCGCTCTTCCATACCTATTTTCTGTTTCTTATTATGATTGATCCTAAAATATTTCATTATTTTTGCAAACACGATAATGACCTGATTAAAAAACCTTGCTAATCTTTATCGCTGTCTCGACAATGACGTCACACTATGGACCATCAAAGATCAAATACGACGTGGTGGTCATTCTACGCAATCATTTCACAATATAAGGAAACATGTCAATATGGAGCAAACTCTTGGGATTGAAAAATGACGGAGACACCAACATCCCGTTCAAACGAGATAAAAAAGGCCTTGCCGTCGCATGCCGGCAAAGCCTCTATCTTTAAGCAACCTATTTTTTTACTTACGCTGCCCCAGCTTATCGTCAAGGAACAGTAGCCCTTCCTTCCCGGCCATTCGAATCTTGTCTACGATATTTTTTGCCGTTGCTTCCTCTTCAACCTGTTCACGGACATAACTCCACAAGAAATCCTGCGAAGCCTTGTCCTTTTCGGCAGCAGCCACATTGACCAGCTCATCGATAAGGGAAGAAACATGGCATTCGTGCCGATAGACGTCTTCAAAAAGGGCCTGAGCACTTTCCCATTCCTGAGGAACAACATCGATTTTGTCCACTTTGGCGACTCCTCCTCGCTTTACCAGATAATCTGCCAGGTCGTAAGCATGCTGCAATTCTTCCTGTGATTGCTTCAGCAACCACGAAGCAAAGCCATCGAAACCCTCTTTCTTCGCATAGAAGGACATGGACAAATACAAATTAGACGACCACATTTCCGCTACTATCTGGCAATTGATAGCATCCTGTAATTTCTCTGAAATCATAATTCCTCCTTTTTTAAGGTTGATATTAACATCCAAATATACGGATTGTGCTCCCAAAAAACAAGAGTCCGACTGTTCTTTAAAAGACAAAAAAACTAAAAAGTTCAGTTTCATGAACACCGTAGTCCCGATGGTCTGAACAAGGCATGACATTTTAGATAATAATACCACACACCTGTCAGATCGGCCAGCGCCCATCCTAAAGGAACAGACCACCAGATTCCCGTATATCCAATTTCCGGAATGGATGCGAGCACATAGGCCAGCCACACACGCGTACCCAACGAAATGACCGTCAATACGACGGATACGGCGGGCATAGCCACAGCACGGTAAAAACCATATAAAAGGAATAAAACGCCGATCCCGACATAAAAACTGCCTTCTATCCGCAAATATCCCACGCCGATAGCCATTACTTCCAATTCATCCGGAGCTATAAAAAGCGACATCAACTGTGGAGCAAAGCCATAGACCAGAATCGAAACGAACAGGGAAAACACGACGGTTATCCAAAACCCACTGCGAATAGCACGCCGGATACGTTCGTAATGCCCGGCACCAAAATTCTGAGCGATAAACGTAGAAAAGGCGTTGCCGAAATCCTGCACCGGCATGTAAGCAAAAGAATCTATTTTCACTGCAGCAGCAAAAGCCGCCATCACTGCTGTTCCAAAACTATTGACCAATCCCTGTACCATCAGTATGCCAAAATTCATGACAGACTGCTGCACGCTCGTCAGTATAGAATAAGAAGCTACCCGACTCAAGGAACGGATACTGATCCGACAGTCGGCTCTCTTCAGCACAAGTTCTGGAAAATGCCTGTGCGTATAGACATACAGTCCGACTCCTCCTATCGTCTGAGCCACTACCGTAGCCCAGGCAGCCCCCACAACACCCCAGTTCAGCTCCAGCATGAATAGTAAGTCAAGCACAATATTAAGTAACACCGATACCGTGAGAAAAATCAGCGGAACCACAGAATTTCCAACGGCCCGAAGCAAAAAGGCATAAAAGTTATAGACACAAATCGGAAACAGTCCCCAAAAGACAACCGACAAGTATTCATACGTCATCAGTTCAATCTCTGACGGTGTTTGCAAAAGTCGAATGATGGGCGTCAAGAATATCAGTGAACAGGCTTGAAGCAACACCGTAATCCCACCTACGATCAACAGTGCAGAAAAGATACTCCGTCTCACTTCATTAAAATCGCGCGCACCATATTGCATGGAAAACACGGAGCTGCAGCCCATACACAACCCAATAAACACAGACGTTACAAAAACAATAAGTGTATAAGACGATCCTACTGCAGCCAAAGCATCTGATCCCAATACGCGCCCGACAATCAGTGTATCGGCTATATTATAGCATTGTTGCAGCAAATTACCCAACATCAAAGGCAAGGCGAAACGAAGCATTTTTCCGGTTATGCTCCCTGTTGTCAGATCTTTATGGTCACATTTTATCATCATCACGTCATTTAATCCTAAAAAGCAATGCAAAATAAATAAAAATAAGAATCACATCTGTTTGCCGGTTCCTAAAAAGTACCCTATTTGCCTTACAATCTTATCCAGCATACTTCATAAAAACATGATCTGAAGAACAAACTTCCTGTAAAAGATGAGCTAATATCTCCAAATCTTTATAACTTTGCATCACGCGCCACTTGAATTACAGAGACCATAAAACATATATTATTATGAAAGCACTAAACCTTTTAAGCCTGATGGCATCACTCTGGCTTTTTACATGTTGCATCGATTTATTCGACGAAGAAGAAGACAAGGAAAATCCACCTGTAAAACCAGCAGAAGAATTTGTAGTGAACAAAATCAGTCAAGAAATTCTGTCCAACGCCTTATGGGATTGGGGCATAGCGGCTACCGAACAGAATTCCGGAAACATCGCCACCTTTACATGCACTCCTGACACCATTTACGGAGGTTATCTGGCCATGATGCAGAATTCCGGCCAGAATATAAGTTTTTCATTCGACGAGGATTTCAGAATCAGAAGCTTTTCCAAGAATTCTACCGGATATGTCGTGCAATATCAGGACACTACCGTATGGATCACGACCCGAATCAATGATGCGTTTTCTCATCAGGCATATCATTCGCCCGGAACATGCCCTCAGCAGAACACTCCATTCGGATCAATAGCAGCTTCGATCGAAGCCTTCCGGCAGCAGATTGATCTGATACAGCCGTGGTTCTCCAATGATTTTGAAATAATGCTTCAAACGGTACTGGCCGGCGAAGCAGATACCTTGGCCGAAACGAACAACGGAGGAATTTTTATCGAGGCATATGGCTCATACGTGATCTCAATGATTCAAAACATCAGAACAGCCATGTTTGGCAACGCAGATCCCAAAGTGGGAGGCTTTAATGTCGAACCCGACGGCACAGCCACTGTCAAAATCTCGTTTAGCGGTGATCTCCCAGCTATGACCTATCGGCACGGTCAAAGCATGCAAGCATCCGACACCTACGGTGAAGAAATCGAAAATAAAATATACTGCGGTGTGCTTATTGGCGATATCTCTCGTTCAAATCCATCCGGCATGGACGCGTATAATCTGACATTGGGAAACTGCACATACAACATTGCCCCCGTCCCGGTATCAAGTCTTAAAGAACAAATTTTGTTCACTCTGCCCAAAGACATGCCTGTCGGGGACGTATTTATCATACGTCCGTATCTGATTTCGGAAAGCGACGCTGCCGACATGCAAGCCGGCTACCCGGTCAATCCCTTCATGCTGGAATACGGGAGAAACCCTTATCCGTTCTATAATATTGAAGCCAGAATCGAAAGTATCGAACAAGTTTCATGTACTTATCACGAAACTTCAGATCTTATGGCCAGATTTAAAGTCAAAGCATCTATCCAACCCAAAAATGGCGCGGAATCTCAAATAACACAATGGGGCATTGCCATCAGAGATATAGGCGATAACAGCGTCAAAAACATGTTCCCATCAAACGGAGGAAATAATTTATCAGACACATTCGATATAGGCCAGCAAATATACCGTTCGGAATGTGAAATTGATGAAAGTAATTATCGTGCAACCAAAGAACTTGAATTCTTGATTTATGTTGATATCTATCCTTACACACACTATTTTGTTCCGTGCACATATACGGTTGTTTACGACGAAAAGCCATCAATCCGCTATACAAAGGCCTCTTTAACTACGGCTCTCTGCGATATTGACGATCACAATGTCATGGAAGATGCCATCTCCATTGCATACGAAGTCAAAGGAGCATTCTGGTTAGACGACGGCATGATCACCTACTGGGATTCACCTGAAGGACTACGCGAAGCAGGCGTTGGCTTTACGTGCGACGTTGCCACGGAATATAACTTCTTTTATTCGCACTTCCTGTTTAAGAATCTAAGAGCAAGCTCAGAATATCTGATGGGAAAACTAAATGGTAAAGATTTTCCATCCAGCAACCGCCTCACATTCACCTGGAGCGGCGACAAGGTAAGTTCTGTTAAGATTACCAAATAAACGCACTATCGGGAGTAAATCGCGCAAACTCTTTCTACATGTCTTTCTGGTCATAAAGACATGTAGAAAGAACAAATATAACCAAGTGACATTTTGTACAATCGAGCGTTCTATACTTGCGAATTTCCTACTTATGGCAGATGTTGCCGTAAATTCGTAAGTATAGAACGCTCTTATTACTGATAAAACACGAATTATCAACCAATTACACTCTAAAAAAGCATCAACGAAAAACTTTCTTCTACAAAAAAATCCGGTCTCTGAGCACTCTTAAACAGGCAGATATTCATCATATTCATCCGAGATGTTCATCTCATGACCACTTGATGCCGACGACAATTTTTCCAGATGTGGACCAGCGAGCAGTTTTTTACGGAAAATTCTCCCAGAAAACAAAGAAAAAACGACACAAAACCATCTTTTTTGTATAAAAAAACAGAATTAATAGGCAACAGATAAACTTAAACGAAGTATTTCTGACGAAGAGCTATGCAAGCAGAAACCATATTTTAGTGACAAAAAGAAAGCTAAAGACAGCTCTTACAAAAAAAAATTAATTCTACACGCCAACAATACATGCAGACCATCCCATCCACACAAAGCCCATCCTGATTGAATAGCAATCACATTTTTCTCCAAATGTCTTACCAAAAACAAAAGAAAGAGTCTCGCACGCAGAGCTTAGCGCGCAAGACTCTTTTCAGACAATCAATAAAACTGTTCTACTTATCTAATCTTCAAAAAAACGAATCTTATTTTTCTTCCGTCAGATCGATCACCAGACTCTTCTTGATGCCGCTCTGGGTGGTAGCACGGATCCACAACGTGCGGTCGGCCGACTGGTTCGCCTCCTTGACTGCTGCCTCAAAATCTTCAACCGTGCGCATCGGGTGATCATTGACCATAAGGATGATCAAACCTTTCGTCACGCCGGCATCCATCATCTTGCCGCGCTTGATCGCAGTCACTTCCAGTCCGTAAGGCAATCTGAGCTGAACCTTCGTCTTCTCGGATATCGGCTTCAAGGCTGCGCCGAACTGATCAAGATCCAATTCTTCCATCACTTTCGTATTGCCCTGCTCGTTGCGCAGAACTACGGTTACCGACTGTTCCTTCTTGTTGCGCACATAAGCGATCTTTACCTTGTCGCCCGGACGATGTTTGGCCAGTTCTTCTTGTAATTCAGCCATCTTGGTCACTTCCTTGCCATCGATTGCTGTAATCACATCACCCTTCATCAAATTGGCTTCGGAAGCAGATGAATTCGGAGTAACTTCGCTCACATATACACCGGATACAGTTCCCAGATCCACTTCATTTCCTTTTTCTTTTTCACTGTCGATATAGTTCGTCACATCGCCACCCATCACGCCAAGACGAGCACGCTGTACAATACCGAACTCTTTCAAATCGCTGACCACTTTGTTCATGATGGTCGTAGGAATGGCAAATCCGTAACCGGAATAAGAGCCGGTCTGAGAATAAAGCATGGCATTGATACCGACCAGCTCGCCTTGCTCGTTTACCAACGCACCTCCGGAATTACCGGCATTGATAGCCGCATCGGTCTGAATAAAGCTCTCCACGCTGTTGGCACCCAAGGAACGGGCTTTGGCACTGACAATACCGGCCGTAACGGTCGAAGTCAGATTGAAAGGATTGCCGACCGCAAGCACCCACTGTCCTAACTTCAGATCATCTGAATTACCGATAGGAATTGTTGGCAGATCCTTACCTTCGATCTTAATCAATGCCAGATCGGTCTGTTCGTCACAACCGATGATTCTGGCCTTGAACTCGCGGTGGTCATTCAATTTCACCAATAGTTCGTCGGCTCCGTTTACCACATGATTGTTCGTCACGATATAGCCGTCGGACGAGATAATCACTCCCGAACCGGAAGCTTCCCGCTTGGGAGTCTGGATCTGACGACGCTGGACGCCTCCACCTCCGAAACCAAAGAGATCACCGAAAATGTCAGCAAAGGGATCCTGCACGGCCACGGTCTTCGTCTTGCCGTTTGTGGTCACCTTAATATATACTACTGCATTAACAGAAGTCTCAGCTGCTTTTGTCAAATCCACAAGCCCTGTGGACACAGAACTCTCCGATGTTTGTACACTTCCTGACGTGGCGCTGTTCGTCTGTACGCCTGAACGCGGAACAAAACTCATCACAGCTGCTCCAAACAAGGCCGCAGCCGTTACACTGAACACCATTTTAGTTGTCTGTTTCATAACTTGAATTGTTATTTGTGTTAATTACCACTTTCATTTTAACTATCTGATCGCAAAAATAAGTACAATCATCATCCGTTATACTCATTTGGTTCATCTTTTTATATTCTTTAAAACGATCATACTGCTGATTAACAGCAGTTATAACGCCTATATTTCTTTTTTACATTCGTTTATACACGACAGATCCACAATCGACCCGTCAGATTAACCATTGTTAATTGCCTGAGGAACGGTTTTTGGCCACAGATAATTTGCCGTCGTGGATTAAAATGATTACTTTTGCACGCATAAAAGCAGCAGGCCGGCCTGCCGCTGGTCTGATAAAGAGACGAGAGGAAAGTCCGGGCAACACAGGGCGCTCCGCTTCCTAACGGGAAGTAGTCCGCGAGGATTAGATCATGTAGAAGAAAATAACCGCCTGTTTACAGGTAAGGGTGAGAAGGTGAGGCAAGAGCTTACCAGCCGTATGGCGACATACGGGCTGTACATTCCGGAGGTTGAAAGTTCGCGTATACCGGCGCCACAAGAAGGGCTGCCCGCCCAAGCCGGAGGGTAGAACGATAGAGCCATACGGCGACGTATGGCCTGGATAAATGACAGGCGTTCTCTGAAAAGAGAAAACAGAACCCGGCTTACAGGCCAGCTGCTTTTTTATTTACTGCAAGCATTCCCGGCCATATCCGGGGCGAAGTTCGTTTGGTGGATCCGCATGCTTTGCCCAAACCATATTCCTAATTTATCTCTTCATGAAAAACCTGATTCTGTCGATAGAAAGATTCTTTGGAGGAGGCATTTGGCGCGTTGATGCCAGCAAACTCAACAAATATCAACGATGGGGACTCAGCTTGCTGAGGCGCATCTATCTGGCAACCGATCTTTACATCAACGACAATATCTCGGGACATGCTTCTGCCCTGACCTACTCGTCGATTTTTGCCACCGTGCCTATTTTGGCCATCGTATTTGCCATTGGCCGGGGCTTTGGCTACGGTACGCTCGTCGAAGAAAAAATCCGCGAAAATCTGAGTATGAACGCAGACTTCGCCGATATAATCCTGAATTTCATCAACTCTTATCTGGAACATACCCAAAGCGGCATCTTTATCGGTGTCGGCCTGTTGTTGTTGCTCTACACGATCATCCAGCTGACCAGCAACATCGAATATTCCTTCAACACGATCTGGCAGGTCAAAAAACCCAGATCGGTGTATCGGCGCATCACCGACTATGTGAGCGTGTTTCTGCTGCTGCCCATTCTGATCGTCGTCACAAGCGGACTTTCCATCTTTATGGTGACCATCGCCAAGAACCTGCCCGACTACATGCTGCTGAATTCTACCGTAAAAGTGTTTATCTCGCTGAGCCCCTACATACTGAACGGACTCATGTTTACGGGACTTTACATGTATATGCCGAACACAAACGTCCGCTTCACGGCATCGGTCGTCCCCGGATTCATCATCGGAGTTCTGTTCCAGTTCATCCAGTATCTGTATATCCACTCTCAGATCTGGGTGTCGTCCTACAACGCCATATACGGCTCTTTCGCCGCACTGCCGATGTTCATGCTCTGGGTACAAATATCGTGGATGATCTGCCTTTTCGGCGCCGAACTGTCCTATGCCAACCAGAACCTGGAAAACTACAACTATGCCAACGATATCTCCAGACTGAGCCGGCGCTATCACGACTTCCTGCTCATCATGATTCTCTCCAAAATCTGCAAGCGGTTTGAAAAAGGCATGATCCCCTATACTGCCCACGGGCTTTCGGCCGAGCATAAAATGCCCATCAGACTGGTTAACGACCTGCTCTTCGAACTGACCGAAATGAAACTGCTGATCGAAGTCAATGAGGACCGGACCAAACCGACTTATTATACGCCGGCCGAAGACATCAACCGGCTGACAGTGGGATATGTACTCGGACGACTGGACCGTACGGGGCGGGAAAATATAAAAATCGACTTGCAGGATTTCAAAAAGAACTGGAACAGCATGAACCAACTCAAGGAAAAGCATCAGACTCAGGATCTGGCCATGCTCGTGAAAGATCTGTAATCCGTAAAGCAACCTATCTGTATTCATAATTAAAAAGGCTATGCTGCATTTTCATTTTTGAAAAAAGAAAATGCAGCATAGCCTTTAGTATTGCCCGAAAGCGAACCAAACATTTCAGGACTCCTGAAAATGCATCATACGGCTTAGATACTTTCCGATGATGTCGAACTCAATATTCACCACAGTGCCGACCTGAATGGTGTGGAAGTTCGTATGCTCATAGGTATAAGGAATAATGCAGACCTGAAACGTGTTGTCGGTCGGATTACAAACCGTCAGGCTCACACCATTTACGGTTACCGACCCTTTGTCGACAGTCAGATACCCCCTTTTCGCCATTTCGGGATCAAAGTCGTAGGCAAACGTATAGACGAAACTACCGTTGGCATCGGCAATGGCCGTACAACGTGCCGTCTGATCGACATGCCCCTGAACAATATGCCCGTCGAGCCGGCCATTCATCAGCATGGATCGCTCTACATTGACTTTATCGCCAACTTGCAGCAAACCTAAATTGCTCCTGTCCAAAGTTTCTTTCATGGCTGTTACCGTATAGGTCCCATCCTCAATACGCACGACAGTAAGACAGACACCGTTATGGGAGACACTCTGATCAATCTTCAATTCGTCCACAAACGAACACGCCAAAGTCAGATGTACATTGTCCCGTTCTCTGACAATAGATTTGACTTCAGCAAACTCTTCAATGATTCCTGAGAACATATTTCTGAAATTATTTTATAAAGACGCTCCAAAGATAATATTTTCATAGAACAAAAAAGGGATTTCGTCGAAAAAAAGAGGAGCTATGTAGATTGTTTTTCCATAAAAACGACCCGTGCCTTACCTTTGCCGTATCCAAACAAAAGATATATATTATTCATTAATCACAGATACGTCATGAAACATCGCATCTTTTCCATTGCATTACTCCAAATGTTCTTATGGAACTCCGGTTTCGGATGCTTCGCCGCTAACCTGACGGACGGACGAACACCGGACGGAACGACAAAAGCCCAGGCCGGCCAAACGCTACCGGCAACGGCGACAGACGAGAGCACGGCCAAAAAATGGTCGCTACAGGAATGTATTGACTATGCACTCGAAAACAACATCCAGATCAAAAAGAACAAAGCCAGCGAAGAGCAGGAAGCCATCAGCCTGAAAGAAAACAAAGCAGCTCTGTTTCCGAGCCTCTCGTTCAGCATGAACCAATCGCTCTCCTACCGTCCGTTGCAAGAAACGGCAAGCAACATCGTGGCCAACGGCATTGCCAGCAGTTCAAACAGTAAGCTCACGGAAAACGGCAGCTACGGTCTGAATGCATCATGGACCGTCTGGGACGGAGGTGCCAACCTTAAGAATGTCAAGGTACAGGAACTGAATCAGCAAATGGCCGAGCTGACAACAGCTACCAGCCAGAATTCCATTCAGGAACAGATCGTCCAGCTATATGTCCAGATCCTTTATTCCGAGGAAGCACTCAACGTGAACGATTCCCTCTGCGCCACAGCCCGGAAGCAGTACGAACGGGGGCAGGAAATGACCGACGAAGGGCTGATGTCGCAAGCCGAACTGGCCCAGCTGAAATCGCAACTGAGCAGCAGCGAATACGACGTGGTCAACACGAGGACCATTGTCGCCGGATACAAGCTCCAGCTGAAACAATTGCTTGAGCTCAGCAACGACCAGCCCTTTGACATCGAACCGCTCGAAGTGACCGATGAGGCTGTGCTCAACATCATTCCGACAACAGCAGAAGTCTATCAGGCCGCCTTGCAACTGCGACCGGAAATCAAAAACAAACAGCTGGAGATCGAAGCTGCCGACTTGAATGTATCCATTGCCCGCGCCGGTTATTCGCCGTCGCTTTCGCTCAACGCAGCCATCAGCGACAGTCATTACAGTGCCAGCCACATGAGCGCGGGACAGCAAATGAAAGAGAATCTGAACGGAACCGTCGGCCTGACGCTGTCAATACCCATCTTCGACAACCGGCGCAACAAAAGCGCTGTAGAAATGGCCAAAGTGGCACGGGTGAGCAGCGAACTGGACCTGCTGGACGAACAAAAGAACTTATACAGTACGATCGAAAACTACTGGCTCCAGGCAACGTCCAACCAGCAAAAATACATCGCCTCGAAAGAAAAGTCGGCCAGCATGGCCTGTAGCTACACCCTGCTGAACGAACAGTTCGAGAACGGACTCAAGAATATCGTAGAACTGCTCACCGGACGCGACGACCTACTGTCGGCCGAACAGGAACGCCTGCAAAGCAAATACACGGCACTGCTCAACATCCAGATGCTTCAGTTCTACAAAGGAGAAAAAATCAACATGTAAATCATAACCCTTAAAAATAAAATCGTATGACACCAAAAAACAAAAAGTACGGAATGATCATCGGCGGACTGATCGTCATCGCCTTGATTCTGTTCCTCGTATGGCCCAAAGGCAACACACAGGCACAACTACAATATGAAACCACGCGGGTAGAAAAAGACACCATCCGCAACACCGTAACCGCAACCGGAACCATAGAACCTGTCACCAGCGTCGATGTGGGTACACAGGTGTCGGGCATCATCAGCAAAATCTATGTTGACTACAACAGCATCGTCAAGAAAGGACAAGTCATCGCCGAACTCGACAAGACGAACCTGATCAGTGAACTGAACAGTGCCCAGGCCAATTTAGCCAGTGCCAAAAACGAGCTGGAATATCAGAAAGCCAACTATCTGCGCTACAAGAACCTCTTCGAGAAAGGGCTGATCAGTGCCAACGACTATGAGGTGGCCCGTCTGAGTTACACCAAAGCCGAAGAAACCGTGAAAACAAACCAGGAAAACGTGAACAAGGCACAAACCAACTTAGGCTATGCCATCATCACCTCTCCGATCGACGGCGTAGTATTGGGTAAAGACGTGGAAGAAGGACAGACCGTTGCCTCCAGCTACAGCACGCCGACGCTCTTCACCATCGCACAGGACCTGACGGACATGCGCGTGATTGCCGACATTGACGAAGCGGACATAGGCGGCGTAAAAGAAGGACAAAATGTGACGTTTACCGTAGATGCCTTCCCGAATGATGTCTTCCACGGACAGGTGACTCAGGTACGCCAAGAAGCAACGACAGAAAGCAACGTCGTCACTTACGAAGTAGTTATCTCGGCTCCAAACAAAGATCTGAAATTAAAACCGGGACTGACCGCCAACGTCACCGTAAACACGCTCGAACGCACGGATGTGGTCAGCGTCAAGTCGAAAGCGCTCCGTTTCACACCCCAATCGGAAGTGCTGGGCAAAAACATCAAGATAGAAGATTGTAACGGGAAAAACAAGCTGTGGGTTAAGAACGACAATACGCTGAAAGCATATAGTGTCAAAATTGGTGTTTCGGACGGTATCCGTACGGAAATTCTGAGTGGCATCCCTGAAGGAACAGAAGTTATTGCGTCCATTAAGGAAATCACGCAGGAAGAACCGCAAGACGACACCGAAACGGGCAGCCCGTTCATGCCACAACCTGGAAAGAAAAAATAACACCTAAACAGAAACATCATGCAGGAAACAGAAAACAGAAAAGTAGTGATCGAGCTACAAAATGTAAAGCGTAACTTTATCGTAGGCGACGAAACCGTACATGCGTTGCGTGGCGTTTCCTTCAAAATCTATGAAGGTGAGTTTGTCACGATCATGGGAACATCCGGCTCTGGAAAATCCACCCTGCTGAATCAGTTAGGCTGTCTGGACACACCAACCAGTGGAGAATATATTCTGGACGGCACGCCCGTCCGGGCAATGCGCCGCCGCCAGCGTGCCGTACTCCGGAACCGAAAAATCGGATTCGTGTTCCAAAACTACAATCTGCTGGCTAAGACGACTGCCGTTGAAAACGTAGAACTGCCCTTGATGTACAATCCGTCCGTCTCTGCGAAAGAGCGACGGGAACGTGCCATCGCAGCACTCGAAATGGTGGGGTTAGGCAATCGGCTTTATCATAAATCCAACCAGATGTCGGGCGGACAAATGCAGCGCGTGGCCATCGCCCGTGCCCTGGTAAACAATCCGGCCGTGATTCTGGCAGACGAAGCTACCGGTAATCTGGACACCCGAACGTCGTTCGAAATCTTAGTGCTTTTCCAGAAGCTCCACGCCGAAGGCAGAACCATTATATTTGTAACGCATAATCCGGAAATAGCCCAATACAGCAGCAGAAACATCGTACTGCGCGACGGACAGATCAAGGAAGACACCCTGAATACGAACATCCTTTCTGCCGCCGAAGCACTCGCCCAGCTTCCGGTACCACAAGACGACTAATAAAAACTGATTATTTATGAACACAATAAATCTTTTCAAGATTGCGTTTAAGGCTATAGCAGCCAATAAGCTGCGCTCCTTCCTTACGGCGCTGGGTATCATCATCGGTGTGGCTTCGGTCATAGCCATGCTCGCCATCGGACAAGGATCGAAAAGGAGCATCCGCAAGCAAATTTCGGAAATGGGTTCCAACATGATCATGATTCATCCGGGAGCCGACATGCGGGGCGGTGTGCGCCAGGACGCCAGTGACATGCAAACGCTGAAGATTGAAGACTATGAAGCGATCCGTGATGAGGCGAAATTCATCTCCGGTATCAGTCCGACAGTCAACAGCAGCGGTCAGTTTGTCTGCGGAAACAATAATACTCCTTCAACCATCTATGGCATCAACCAGGATTATTTAGACATCCGGCAACTACAGATTGAAGACGGAGAAATGTTTACCGACCAGGACATCAAAAGCGCAGCCAAAGTCTGCATACTGGGAAAAACCGTGGTAGACAATCTGTTTCCCGACGGTAGCGACCCGATCGGAAAAGTAGTCCGCTTTAATTCCATCCCCTTCCGGGTTATCGGAGTATTGAAATCGAAAGGATACAACTCCATGGGTATGGACCAGGACGACCTGGCACTGGCCCCTTACACGACCATTATGAAACGTATTCTGGCCGTAACCTATCTCCAGGGAATCAACTGTTCGGCCATCACCGAAGATGCCACCGACAAGGCCATTGAAGACATCACGTCTATTCTCCGAAGGAATCACAAGCTGAAAGAAGCCAGCGAAACGGCCGAAGCAGAAGAGGACGATTTCACGATACGAAGCCAGGAGGAAATGGCCTCCATGATGAATTCCACCATGAATCTGCTTACCATCCTGCTCGGCAGCGTAGCCGGCATTTCGTTAATCGTAGGCGGTATCGGTATCATGAACATCATGTATGTCTCCGTAACCGAACGAACCAAGGAAATCGGTCTGCGCATGTCCGTAGGCGCACGCGGTATGGATATTCTGAGCCAGTTCCTCATCGAAGCAGCAATGCTCAGCGTAGCCGGAGGTGTGATCGGTATCGGAGCCGGTATCGGAGCCGCGTTTCTGATCAAGACACTGGCTGCCATGCCTATCTACATTCAACCATGGAGCATTATCATGAGCTTTGGCGTCTGCACTTTCATCGGAATCTTCTTCGGCTGGTATCCCGCCAAAAAGGCTGCGAGCATGGATCCTATTGAAGCAATACGTTACGAATAAAAGACATGAGAAAAATAAAGTTCATCAATCATTCAATTCCAAGAGAATGGGTGCTCCACCTGTTCTCCTGGATTTTTTTGTTCGGATTTCCGGCCATGCTGATGCATCACGGACGGGAAGGCCTGGAAGGGGCTGAATGGATACGCATACTGGGCGCCCCACTCACCCTCTGTATCGTATTTTATGCCAATTATCTGTTTTGGGTAAAAAGATACTTGATGACGCGCAAGATTAAGGAATTCTGCACGGCAAACATCATCACGTTCCTGCTGGCCTTCATTTTCTCGCGATTCTGGTTTCTGACTATGGACATTCTGTTTCCCTTACACGCGCAACATCCTCCCTTTGAGCACAGCATTACCAAAGAGATTTTTTTCTACATTCGGGAATTCATCAATTATTGCTACGCTGCCGGACTGGCAGGCATCCTGCGTATGAGCCAGCAATGGCACAAGGCGGAACTGGGCCGACAAGAAGCGGAATTAAAACGTACGGAAGCCGAACTCCAAAACCTGAAGAATCAAATCAATCCGCACTTCCTGCTGAATACGCTGAACAACATTTATGCGCTGATCGCCTTCAATCAGGATAAAGCCCAGCAGGCTGTTCTGGACCTGAGCAAACTTTTGAGGCACGTTCTTTATGAAAATGACCAGCACTATACAACCCTCAATCATGAAATCGATTTTCTGAAAAACTATATTTCACTGATGCGCATCCGGCTGTCGGACGATGTGGAAATCAGTTTTCATATCAATGTGCCCAAAGAGAACAATCTGAAAATAGCCCCGCTTATCTTTATTTCCCTGATTGAGAATGCTTTCAAACACGGAATCAGCCCCACAGAACACAGCTTCATCCACATCATCTTGGAAGCGGATGAAAAAGGCATCATTCTGTTTAAAATATCCAACAGCAATTTTCCCAAAAAGCAAAACGACGTCAGCGGAAGCGGAATCGGTCTGGAACAAGTTCAAAAACGACTGGAACTGATGTATCCGCAGAAATATGAATGGATCAGAAGTATCAGCCCCGACAATAAAATATATTCCTCCTCGCTGAGGTTGCAAACTTAATTTTTTGTATTTTTGGACAAACAAAAGTACAAAGCCTATGACTATATCCTGTGCCATTGTCGACGACGAGCCTCTTGCAAGAGATTTGCTGGAAAGCTACGTCCTTAAAACTCCGTTTCTTAAGTTAGAAGGGAAATACGCCAGTGCGGTCGCGGCACTGAAAGATGTCAATGAGAAAAAAATACAGCTTCTGTTTCTGGATATCCAGATGCCTGACCTGAACGGCCTGGAATTCTCTAAAATGATTCCGGGTGAAACGCGCATTATCTTCACCACGGCATTTCAGCAATATGCCTTGGAGGGTTTTCGGGTAAATGCGCTCGACTATCTGCTGAAACCGATCAGTTACAGTGATTTTCTGGAATCGGCCAACAAAGCTTTAGCCTGGTTTAATCTGACAGCCGTATCGCAACAGCAGCAATCCGGCCAGCAAAACCAAGATGATTTCATTTATATCAAATCGGACTATAAGTTAATCCAGGTTCACCTGAAAGATATTCTGTATATCGAGGGATTGAAAGACTATGTCAAGATTCATTTAGAAACGGAGCAACGCCCTCTCCTGGCCCTTATGAGCATGAAATCACTGGAGGAACGACTGCCAAAACCGCAATTTCTGCGCGTACACCGCTCGTTCATCGTCCAGTCGGCCAAAGTCAGGACACTCGACCGGGGAATCATCGTTTTTGGAAAGGAAAGAATCCCCGTCTCCGAAAGTTACAAGCCGGCACTCATGGAGTTTCTGAACGAGCATGCTGTGTAAAAGTAGTTAAAAACAATAAAACAGCAGATCCGTGTACTTGCTCCTGTTGAGTTTTTCTTAATTTTGCAAGAAAACCAATTTATAAGAAACATGAAAAAAATATTATTGATTCTCCTTTTATGCCTGCCTGTCGCAGTAAATGCCACAACGGACTACGACAAGAAATATATGGCAGGAGCTGTCCCTGAAGTAAACGGACAAGTTGTGTTCCAGCAGACTTTTGCTGTCAAAGGTAAGAATAAGCAGGAAATTTACGAGGTGATGAAAGCGTTTATCGAAAAAATGATTGGCGAAGACATTCAGATGGAACGGACAAGAATAACGATGGACAAACCCGAAACCGGTTGTATTACCGCCCGTTTTGAAGAATGGCTGGAATTCAAGAAAAAAATTCTGTATTGGGATCGTACCCGATTTAACTATATGCTGATCGTTGAATGCTCCGACGGAAAATGTCACATGGAAATCACACAGATAAGTTATTATTATCAGGAGGACATGGACGGCAAGAATGGAGTCACTTATAAAGCGGAAGAATGGATCACGGATGCCGAAGCCCTAAATAAGAATAAAACGAAAATGTATCCTATTTCATCTAAGTTCAGGATCAAAACCATAGATCGTGTCAATCAGATTTTCGAAAATGCACGGGAAGCCTTTGAAACGAAAGTCAAAGAAGAAAACAGGGCTACTCAACTTCTTTCTGAATAACAGATCAGGACTAAAAAATATCAGAAGCAGGACCTCATGGAAGCTCGGCATTTCCCTGAGGTCCTGCTTTTTGCATCTGTCATGGAAATATGAGCTTTTCGCTTTCTCCAGAAATGGCACACTTGAGCAGAAAATGAGCATTTATTGTAAATATGTTTTTATTGTAGAGTTTTTAATGAAATCATTATACATGCAACTATATAAACTATGATTATCAATGATATAACATAAACGAGAAAGCATTTTATTTAGATCTGTTAATATAATATTTCTTTAAAATGAAACTTTCTAAGGTGATTTTGCAAATAAAAACTATCTTTGCAAAAGACAAATATGGATAAGGGAATGGACTCAAAAGCAGAATGTAAGAGATTACTCAAAGACGGAGATACGGAAGAAGCCCTGCTCATGGTAGATCGGCTCATCACGGCATCGCTTGCGCCAGATGATGAACTCTTCTATATCAAAGGTAACATTTGCAGGAAACAGCAGGATTTCCAGGCCGCACTCAACAATTATTTGGCTGCCACAACCCTCAATCCGGCAAGCCCGGCAAAGGAAGCATACCAAATGATTATGGACATTCTTAATTTCTACCATAAAGACTTATACAATCCATAAGCTTTTTTCCAGACCGGAAAAAAGATACTGAAACTACTACAAATTCATAGAATATGGCTAAAATTAAAGGTGCCATCGTCATAGACCAGGAGCGTTGCAAAGGCTGTAACTTATGTGTTGTGGCCTGTCCGCTCCACTTACTGGCCCTGGCAGACAGAGAAGTGAACAAAAAAGGATACCGTTTCGCCAAACAAGTCGTAAAAGACGTTTGCAACGGGTGCAGTTCGTGCGCCATTGTTTGTCCGGACGGTTGTATTACTGTTTATAAAAAGAAAATTGACTAACAACATGGCAAAAGCAGCAGAAGGAGAAATTGTACTCATGAAAGGTAATGAAGCCATCGCCCATGCCGCCATTCGCTGCGGTTGCGACGGTTATTTCGGTTACCCAATTACACCTCAATCAGAAGTACTGGAAACGCTTGCCGCAGAAAAACCTTGGGAAACCACAGGAATGGTCGTACTTCAGGCAGAAAGCGAACTGGCTTCAATTAATATGGTTTATGGCGCCGGATCGGCCGGGAAACGCGCCTTTACGTCATCATCAAGTCCAGGCGTGGCTCTGATGCAGGAAGGCATAGCCTATATGGCAGGAGCAGAAGTACCCGGCCTGATCGTAAACGTACAGCGTGGAGGTCCCGGATTAGGCACAATACAACCGAGCCAGTCTGATTATTTTCAGGCTACAAGAGGCGGAGGAAACGGAGACTACAATGTCATCGTACTTGCTCCTGCATCCGTACAGGAAATGGCTGATTTTGTAGATCTCGCATTCAACCTGGCATTTACTTACCGCAACCCGGCCATGATTCTGAGCGACGGCATCATCGGACAAATGATGGAAAAAGTAGTCCTTCCACCATTTAAGCCACGCCGGACAGAAGAGGAAATAAAAGAAAGTTGCCCATGGGCGACATGGGGAAAGCCCAAAAGCCGACAACCGAACATCATCACGTCTTTGGATATCGATCCGGGCAGCATGGAACAAAGAAACCTGCATTTGCAGAAAAAATACCAGACCATCCGCGACAAGGAAGTCCGCTACGAAGAGTTGTTCTGCGAAGATGCCGAATACCTGATCGTTGCTTTCGGTTCTGCATCGCGCATTGCCCTGAAAGTAATCGAGCTCTGCCGCGCCGAAGGTATAAAAGTGGGATTGCTTCGTCCGATCACTCTTTGGCCGTTCCCAACGAAACGGATCCAGGAATTAAGTACTAAAATGAAAGGAATTCTAAGCTTCGAAATCAATGCAGGACAAATGATTGAAGATATCCGACTGGCCGTTAACGGACAGACCATGGTAGCACACTATGGAAGAATGGGAGGAATTGTTCCGACGCCTGAGGAAGTTGTTGAAGCCTTTAAAAAAGATTTTCTAAATCAGAAAAACTAACCAATTATGAATCGCGAAGAAATCGAAAAACTTGTTGAAGAGTCTGCCCACGGCGCCCGTAAACATAAGACGTCTGTAACCAAAGAACAGATCAGAAAAGCGCTCAACGCTCTGTTTTTAGTTGCCGCAGCTGTCGGACTGGTATTGTATTTCGCATTGCCGGAAAACCGGATTCTCGGTATGGGGATCATCGGTGGGGGCATGATTCTGAAAATCATCGAGATATTTTTGCGTTTCATGCTTTAAATCATATTCAGACTATGACAGAAGAAGAAATCATACGGCCCGAAAATCTGGTATACAAGAAGCCTACGTTAATGAACGACCGCCCCATGCACTACTGTCCCGGCTGTAGTCATGGCGTCGTACATAAACTGGTAGCCGAAATTATTGAAGAAATGGGGTTGGAGGACAAAACCGTGGGTATTTGTCCGGTAGGTTGTGCCGTATTTGCCTACAACTACCTCGACATCGATTGGGTAGAAGCAGCCCATGGCAGAGCTCCAGCTGTGGCCACGGCCATAAAACGCTTGTGGAATGACCGGCTGGTATTTACTTATCAGGGCGACGGTGATCTGGCATGTATCGGTACGGCAGAAACCATCCACGCCTTAAACCGGGGAGAACACATTGCTATTATTTTTATCAACAACGCCATCTACGGCATGACAGGCGGCCAAATGGCACCGACTACCCTGATGGGCATGAAAACAGCAACTTGTCCTTACGGACGTCAGGCCGACCTGCACGGATATCCGTTGAAAATAACCGAAATAGCAGCAACCTTGCAGGGTACCTGCTATGTCAGCCGGCAAGCCGTACATACAGTTTCCGCAATACGAAAAGCCAAAAAAGCCATCAGAAAAGCATTCGAAAACAGCATGAACGGAAAAGGCTCGAGCCTGGTGGAAATTGTATCTACCTGTAATGCAGGCTGGAAGATGTCGCCCGAAGACGCCAACAAGTGGATGGAAGAAAACATGTTCGCATTCTATCCACTCGGCGATTTAAAAGACATTTAACCAGCCCAAACATATCTAAAAACTTCAAAGAACAAAGAAGATTAGCTTATGAAAGAAGAAATCATCATATCCGGATTTGGCGGACAAGGCGTCTTGTCAATGGGCAAAATCTTAGCATATGCCGCGCTCGTCGAAGGTAAAGAAGTTTCGTGGATGCCCTCATACGGTCCCGAACAACGGGGAGGTACAGCTAACGTAACAGTCATCATCAGCGAAGAACGTATTTCATCGCCCATCTTGAGCCAGTATGACACAGCGGTGATTCTGAACCAGCCTTCATTAGACAGATTTGAAGATAAAATTAAACCTGGCGGTACGTTGATCTATGACAGCTACGGCATTACCACAGCGCCCAAGCGTACAGATATCTCCATTTACAAAATTGACGCCATGGATGCTGCCGCCGAAATGCAGAATGCCAAAGCTTTTAACATGATCGTGTTAGGAGGTCTGCTGCAAGTACGTCAACTGGCCAATCTGGAAGATGTCATCATGGCGCTCAGAAAGACGTTGCCGGAACGTCATCACCATCTGATTCCTGCCAACGAACAAGCGCTGAAAAAAGGAATGGAAATCATTACGAAAGTTCAATAACATCTGTTTTCATAAAAAAATGATAAAGGAGCACGTTTCTATTTTTAGAAAACATGCTCCTTTACTTTTTTCTTACTATCTTTGCGACACTTATGAAACAGAAGATCTTAACACTGATTATAAATCTTATTATTCCGACATTCTTGTGGGCTCAATTTGACGATTCGTCCAACGGATATGGTTATGGACAGCAAGATCAGTTCAATGCAGAAAGCGGAAGCATGAACAACGGGGGATCTAATCATTTTTCCTGGGGACGTGACACCACAAAAACAGTCAAAAACATTCCCATAGGTCTTACCATGTGGAATATTGACCAACGGCTCGGTACCATACGTCCGGCTGTTGCAGACACGTTGCCTCATCATTTCCAGAACTTCAACAACACGGACGGTTACAACGGACAATATAACTTTCTGGGCAATCTGGGAAGCCCAAGATTATCGCGTCTGTTTATGGAACGGCCGGTTATGCCCGAAAAGTTTTTCATGCAGCCGTATGACTTTTTCTATACGGACATTGAAGAATTCCTTTTTGCCAATACCAAAAGCCCCATCACCAATTTATCTTACCACACGACGAACAGTAGTCAGAATGGCGAAGACCGGGTACGAGCTTACTTTGCTACCAATATCAATAAAATATCCGGAATAGGTTTTAAATTAGACTATTCCTACGGACGTGGATTCTACAATAATCAGGCAACCTCCCTGTTTAACGGAGCGCTCTACGGATATTATTTAGGCGATCACTACAACATGCACGCCTGGATTAACGCCAACCATTTCAAACAAACTGAAAATGGTGGTATCGATGACGATACATACATTACCAATCCGGAAAGCTTTAACAAGTCGATCAGTTCAACGGACATTCCGACCATTCTTTCAGAGAACTGGAACCAGAATGATGATCAGGTCTACTTTCTGACCCACCGATATAATCTCGGTTTCTATAAATATACCGAAAAAGGAGACTCGCTGCTGCAAACTGTCCCCAACGATTCTGCCCTTCTGGCCTCCCTTAAAGACAGTATCCTGATCGCCCAAATTAAAACGGATACTTTAAGACGGCAAGAAATAGCGGATTCCTTACGCGAAAACTTCATTATCGCCCTGGATCCTCCGGCCAACTTCTTCCCCGTAACCAGTTTTATTCATACGTTGAATATCCGGCATGCCAAACATGGTTATTACAGCTACGATCTACCAGAAAACTATTATACAAACATGTATTACGGAGAAATTGGGAACACCAAAGATCTCTTTGATGAGTTTTCTGTCAAGAACACATTAGGCATCGCGCTACGCGAAGGATTCAACAAATGGGCCAAAGCTGGACTCACTGCTTTTGCATCACACGAATTGCGAAGCTACAAAATGCCGGGCGGTATAAAAGACTCATCGCTTTTCTACAACAGGTACGTAGAGCATAATGTATCCGTTGGTGGAGAACTCAGTAAACGACAGGGCAAACTGCTGCATTATACGGCATTGGGCGAGATAGTTCTGCTTGGAACAGATCTTGGTCAGTTTCAACTTGACGGCCAGGCGGACTTGAACATCCCGTTTCTGAAAGATACTCTGAGTATATATGCTCATGCGTACATGAAAAATCTTAATCCGAACTTCTATTATCGACACTATCAGTCGCAGTATACCTGGTGGAACAATGATCTCAGCCATGAATTCCGGACCCGATTTGAAGGAAAAGTGAGTTTTAAACGTAGCGGAACGACGCTGCGGGCTGGTGTTGAAAACATCAAGAACTACACTTACTTGTCTTTAGACAAAACACCGGTTTCGGAAGACGGATATGACGTCAGCGGATACAGTAACAACACATCCGTAAGACAAAATTCGGGTAATATTCAGGTATTCAGTGCTATTCTCGATCAGAACTTTAAGTTTGGCATCTTTCACTGGGATAATCAGATTGCCTATCAGAAGTCCAGCAATGAAACCGCCCTCCCGCTTCCTGCCCTTTCCTTATATAGCAATATCTATTTAAATTTTAGAATTGCCAAAGTGTTGCTTGTGGAGTTTGGTGGTGATGTACGCTATTTTACCAATTACTATGCACCCGACTATTCTCCTGCAGTCAATCAATTTGCCGTTCAGGATGCACAGACACGAGTAAAGATAGGTAACTACCCGATTTGCAATGTCTACGCCAATTTCCATTTGAAGCATTGTCGGTTTTATGCCGCAGTGCACCATGTCAACGCATCTTTGCATGGGAATGCATTTTGGGCGCCACATTACCCCATAAACCCGATGAATTTCCATTTCGGTGTATCCTGGAATTTCTTTAACTGATTTGCAATAATTACGAACGGGTAGCTCAAAAACAAAATTGTTTCTCTCATCAAAATAAACGTTCCACCCGTTACGCCATGTTAGCATATTATTAGATTGCATTCCCCCCTATATTTTCACTCACTCCAATAGAATGCAATGGCATGCATCTGGATTGAGTGCAAACCATTCAAGGCATTTGACAGAACAACAAGAACTCGACCTTATGATTAAAGAAGAATTACTGCTGAGACGCATGGAACCGGAAGATATTCCGGAAATTACAACAATATACGCCTATTACGTCGAGCAAAGCACGGTAACCTTTGATCTACAATCTCCCCAGATTTCAGAAATGAGGGAAAAGTTATATCCTATCATCAGGCATTATCCGGCGTGGGTTTGCAGCCTGAATCATCAAGTTATAGGATATGCTTATGCACATCCCTGGAAAACGAAACCAGCATATGCATACACTTTAGAAACAACCCTCTATCTTCATCCAAAATTTACGAGACAAGGTATTGGACACCAACTCATGAATCTATTGATTCAAGATGCACGCAATAAGGGCATACATACCTTAATAGCGTGCATTACGTCTCCCAATCTACCCAGTGAAAAGCTCCATTTTAAATTAGGATTCAAAAAAGTCTCGCACTTCTCAGAAGTCGGTCTGAAGTTCGGGAAATGGTTAGATGTTGCAGACTATGAATTGGTGCTGGCTCAATCCGATCGGTAACAATCGATCCAATGCATTAACTCCTATGTTGGCGCAATGGAGACATGGCTATTTGTCCAACCATCTATTTCAGGCCCTGAAAACAACCATACCTCTTTTCTTTCATAACCTCGAATCTTTCCTAAAACCATCTCTCCTTTCAACAGGGGAATCACTTTATTCAAATATTTTATCCTTGGTCCGACAAATTATTCCTTAAACTGACATAATGTCTCAAATTGGCAGTCATATACCCAGTGTCTTGTGCTAACAAAAATTTAGCAAGTTTAAACAAGGGCCTCTATGTTATAAAAAGATCATCATAAGGTTAAATTAAAGCACAATGATCATGACATTTTTTCCAATAGCACATTTGTTGTATTTATAATAGGCGTAACGCTGATAAAGACAGCGGGACAGAAAGAAAAAAGAATGTAAAACTAATAATTATAGGAGATTAAAACTATGACACCGATTAGAAAGTACAACAGTCAGAATTGGTTACCGAGTATCTTTAATGACTTCTTTGATACAGATTGGATGGGCCGTACCAATGCAACCGCTCCTGCAATCAATGTAATAGAAACAGATAAAGATTACAAAGTTGAGGTAGCCGCTCCAGGTATGACTAAGGACGACTTCAATATCCAACTTACGGAAAACAACGAACTGGTCATTACCATGGAAAAGAAGAATGAAAGTAAAGAAAATGAAAAAGACAACAAGAAATACTTACGTCGTGAGTTTTCTTATACTAAATTCGAACAAGCTTTAGTCCTTCCGGAAGATGTTGAGAAAGACAAAATCGAAGCACACGTCAACGATGGCGTCCTGACAATCGATTTGCCAAAACGTACTCCAGAAGAAAAAGCAAAAGTCAATAAGATGATCGAAATTCATTAACGATAAAAAGTTAATAAATTCCAAACGTATTACCGCCCGTTTCCTAAAAGAAGCGGGCGGTATTTTTATTTTAAGTAAAATACGCCAGATACTTCTTCCATGATTATATGGAATATCAAGCATCCTTCTTGAAATTAAAAAAACAGTTGGAATAATTTTATTTCAGGCTCCATCAAAAGAGCCAAGCTCCTCAGAAATCATCATTCTGCCTCCTTGATACAACTGACCCAACTTTCAATACGAGCGTCTGTCTTTTCGGGTTCATTTATATCATCAATAGCCAGACCCACAAAATGTCCGTCAACAACAGCCAAAGAAGAAGCAAAATGATAATCAGCAACGGGCACAGCACCGACAAACAGACCTCCTACTCTTTCCAATTCCCGATAAATCAAGCCCATAGCATCACAAAACGTATCAGCATACGACTCACAATCGCCGCATCCGAACAAAGCAATCGTCTTGTCTTCCAAATTCATTGCCTTCAAAAGCTCCATCCCAGAATACCAATCATCTTGTAATTCGCCACATCCCCAAGTAGAAGTACCAAGGATCAAAAAATCATAATCGGTCAACTGGCCTTTCCCAATCAGTCCTATATCATAAATGTCCGCTTCCGGTATACCCAGTTTTCCAGCAATCCTATGAGCTACAAATTTGGTTGTTCCCGTTGTTGAACCGTACACAATAGCTGTTTTCTTCATTGTCTTTCTCATTTTCAGATTAATATTTCTTTTGCAAAATAACCAGATCTTTTTCAATATGTCAATACCTAAATTCATGATTTCTAACACAGTACATTTCATGGAAAATAGTGAATGCAGCCATAAGAACAAACACGGATGATCATTCATCCACATTTCTTTTGGCAATATTTCTCAAAAAACGTATTTTTAAGCATCAATTATCGTATTCAATGAACTCAGAAACTAATCCCGAACTCCAACTGGCACGACGCCTGATCGAACAAACCGGAACACATGTTTTTCTAACCGGAAAAGCAGGAACAGGAAAAACAACATTCCTACGCATGCTGAAAACAGAATGTCCTAAACGTATGATCATTTTAGCCCCGACCGGTATCGCTGCCATCAATGCCGGAGGCATGACCATCCATTCTTTTTTCCAGCTTCCCTTTGCTCCTTATATTCCGGGATCGGCCTTTGGACACGAAGCGCAGTATCGTTTTCAGTTTGGCCGCGAAAAACTGCGTATCATACGCAGCATAGATCTTCTGATCATTGATGAAATCAGCATGGTGCGTGCCGACTTGCTGGATGCCATCGACGATGTCCTGCGGCGTTTCCGCCGGCACGATCAGCCTTTCGGTGGAGTGCAACTTCTTCTTATAGGCGATGTGCAGCAATTACCACCTGTAGCTAAAAACGACGAATGGCAAATTTTGTCATCTTATTACGATTCACCTTACTTTTTTTCCAGTCATGCATTAAAAGCCACGACCTGGTGCACAGTCGAACTGAAGAAGGTCTACCGACAAAGCGACATCCATTTTCTGAACTTATTAAATGCAATCCGGGAAAACCGATGCACTTCAGACAATCTTCAAGAATTAAACCAACGCTATGTTCCTGACTTTAAAGACAAGGATTATGAAGGTTATATTCACCTGACCACTCATAATTATCAAGCTCAACAGATCAATCAGGCCAGACTGGACGAACTTTCTGGAAAAGTTTATCGCTTCAAAGCCGATATAACAGGAAACTTTCCGGAATATAACTACCCTACCGACCTCGAACTGGAGTTGAAAGCAGGAGCACAAGTCATGTTTGTCAAAAACGACATCTCCGGCTCCCATCGCTATGCCAACGGAACTTTAGGAAGAATTACGGTACTGACCGCTCAGGGGATTCAAGTCATGGTAAACGATACCAAGGTTATTGTCCAAATTGATAAAGAAGAATGGACCAGCACCAAATATCGTATAGACGACCATACAAACGAGATCGTCGAAGAAATTGAAGGCACGTTCAGACAGTATCCGATCAAACTTGCCTGGGCCATTACTGTACATAAGAGTCAAGGACTGACTTTCGACAAAGCCATTGTCGATATATCAGGAGCATTTGCTCACGGCCAGGCCTATGTTGCCCTGAGTCGATGCCGGACACTTGACGGACTAATATTAAGTGCCCCTTTAACACTTAGGACCATCATCAGCGACCAAATGGTATGCCAGTTCAACGAACAAGCCCGTCAGTATCAGCCCACGGAAACACAATGCAATCTGTTGCAGCGCAACTATTTTATTGAACTTCTCAGACAATTATTCCGATTTCAACGTCTTGAGCAGACTTTGCAACACTATATCCGTATTATTGACGAACATCTCTTTCAGCTTTATCCCAAACAACTTGAACAACTCAAGCGAGAATCCGACAGGTTTCATCAGGATATAGCATCTGTGGCAAAAAAATTTGAGTTACAATATGTACGAATGGCCATGGAATCACCAGACTGTACATCTGACCGCCTTATTCAGGAAAGAATAGAAAAAGCAGCAACCTATTTCACCACAGCCCTTCAACCACTTTCCACTCTATTGGAACAGACTCTATTGGAAACAGACAATAAGGAAATAGCCCACAAATTGAGCCGGGCCTACCAAGAGCTGATTCTGGAAATAAAAATGGAAAAAGAACTTCTGGTGCATATTAAAACAAATGGGTTTCAAATCACTGATTTTTTGAGAAAACGTTCGTTACTCCGCATGGAGGAAGAAAGGAATTCCCGTACAAGCTCCAACAAGAGAAACAGCAAGGAAAAAGTAGCAGGATCCGACATCAGAAATCCAGAACTCTACAAAGCCCTAATAGAATGGAGAAAGCAAGAAGCCGACCGGATAAAACTCCCTGCATACACTGTGCTTCAGCAGAAAGCAATTCTGGGGCTGGCCAATCTCATGCCCCGGAACAAAAAAGAACTGATGCGTACACCCTGCATCGGAAAGAAAACCATAGATAAATATGGCGAAACATTGATTGCGATTATAGAAAAACACGCCGAAGATGGTGCCAAAGACCTCTTCTCCGGCGGATCATAATATTTTAAATAAAAAAGAACTGAATATAAGAAAATGGCATTCACTCATATTGGTTCCAACAACTCATCTCATCCAGAGTTTTGCGCGATTTAGGGCGAGTGCCTCCTGCCGGATAACCCAAAGTAATCAATAAAGGGATCCTACGACGATCTACCCCCAATAATTTCTTTACTTTTTTCTCGTCAAACCATCCTAAAATGCAGGTACCCAAACCAAGCTCTGCCGCCTGAAGACAAAAATGCTCCACGGCAATTCCAACATCAAGCAAAGAATATTCCTTATCCTTGATCACACTGCCAATGCGTGCGGTAAGGTTCATCTTCTCAAGTACCACAGCTACAATAACCGGAGCTTCGGCCGCGAAACGGTTCATCCCCATGCCAGCTGCAGCCTCAGCCATCTGCTGAAGCAAATCCGGCCGATCTACCACAACAAATTTCCACGGTTGTGAATTACAGGCCGACGGAGCCAGGCGAGCCGCTTCCAAACATTGAAGGATCAACTGCCGGTCCACTTGACGGGTTACATCATAACGGCGATCACTTTGCCGCTTTTTTATTAAATTTCCAAAGTCCATAATAGTATCATTCTGTTTTTATCGATAAAACAGGCTAAAGGTACTCAATTTTTTCGCAGGGAAAAATCCGCAGCCCATAATTTTGATCGCCCATATGCACTTTGCCAATCGTTTTTATAAAGGATCAGCCCGAAACAGTTAATCCGCTACCCGAAAAAAACAATACCATCATTTTATGGTAGGCAGAAGTCATGCATACGCTGATCCCACCTTAAAATCCGACAAGTCATATCAGTCAATACTCAATAATAGGTATTTTTTCTACATCATAATTACCGAATTTTCGCGATTGATTTTTTACAATATCCCGCTTAACTTTGCAACCGCAGAAAATAACAAGACAGAAACAATTAACATGGTGATTAGATTGCTGAGCCTCTTCATGGCTCTTCTCGTAGAAACAAGTTCCATCGCGGGACAAAATGAACCACAGGCAGTTATTTCGGGAAAAATTACCTCGACAGAAAAAGAGATTATGGATTTTGCAACTGTCATGATCAAAGAAACGTCGAAAGGCACACGTCCTGACGCCCAAGGTAACTTTGAAATCCGGACAGAAGCCGGAACTTACACCTTGGTTTTCCGGGCCATGGGATATACGACCACCGAACGTAAAATACACGTCAAGTCTGGTGAAAGCTTAAAATTAGCGGTCAGGATGACTCCGCAGAACGTACAGCTTGAAGAAGTTCAGGTCGTTGCCGACCAGATTTCACGCATAAAACGCTCCGCATTCAATGCTGTGGCAATAGACACTAAAGGAATCCAGAACACCACAAAAAACCTGAGTGAAGCATTATCGAAAGTGCCCGGACTGAAATTGCGGGAATCCGGCGGAGTTGGTTCTGACATGCAGATGATGCTCGACGGATTCAGCGGCAAACATATCAAAGTGTTTATCGACGGAGTTCCGCAGGAAGGCGTAGGGAGTTCTTTCGGACTGAACAATATTCCCGTCAGTTTTGCCGACCACATTGAAGTTTACAAGGGAGCCGTACCTGTCGGCTTCGGCACAGATGCTTTAGGCGGTGTCATCAACATCGTCACCAAGAAAAGGAGACAAGGCTGGTTTTTGGACGCATCTTATTCCTATGGTTCCTTCAACACACACAAATCAGGCATCAACTTCGGACAGACGTTCAAAAATGGATGGACCTATGAAATCAATGCTTTCCAGAACTATTCAGACAACGATTATACGATCGACGCCGACCACGTCAAACAGTGGAACGACGATGGCAGTACTGTCATCACCGACGAAACATTCCGAGTCAAACGTTTCAACGATACGTATCACAACGAAGCCATAGTGGCCAAAGCAGGAATCATCAACCAGACTTGGGCAGACCGTCTGATGTTTGCATTCACATATTCCAACATGTATAAGGAAATCCAGACAGGCGTACGGCAATACACGGTTTACGGCGAAAAACACCGCAGGGGGCATTCTCTCATGCCGTCGCTCGAATACAACAAACGCGGGCTTTTTGCAGACGGACTGGATCTGATCCTGACGGCCAACTACAACCGGAACGCCACGACCAATATCGACACGGCAGCCTATCAGTACAATTGGTTTGGCGACCGCAAACCCTACACCAACGGACGAGGCGAACAGACAGAACAATATTCCCGGGCCGACAACGACAATTGGAACACCACGATTACGGCCAATTATCGAATAGGCCATGTCCACCTGTTTACGTTCAATAATGTATGGAATGCGTTTCACCGCTCAAACACTTCGTTGCTCACAGGCGCAGAAATCAAGGATGAATATGCCAAAATCACACGCAAGAACATTGCCGGACTGTCCTACAGGCTGACCCCCTCCGAAAAATGGAACCTCTCCGTGTTTGGGAAATACTACCACCAATATGTATCCGGACCTATGGCCACCGATGAAAACAACACCAACTTTGTTCCGGTTGAGCGTTTCGTCAACACGGGAGGATACGGAGCTGCAGGAACATGCTTTCCATACCCGGGACTGCAGATAAAACTGTCCTACGAAAAAGCTTACCGCTTGCCCACAATCGAAGAAATGTTTGGCGACGAAGATTTGGAAAGCGGCGAAATCAGTCTGCGCCCGGAAAACAGCCACAACATCAATCTGAATCTCAGCTATTCCAACAGATTCGGCAAACATTCCGTTTATGCAGAAAGCGGATTGATCTATCGCAATACGGCAGATTACATCCAGCGAAACATACAGGATTTGAGCGGGGGTAAAGAAAATGCCACCTATGTCAACTATGGCAAGGTACTGACCAAGGGTATTAACCTGTCTATGCGTTACGGATACTCCAAATGGCTCAGCATCGGAGGTAACTTCACCCGCATGGACGTACGCGACTGGAACAAATATCAAATCGGAAGCATCGGATCGTCAACCCCTAATCTTACTTATAAGGCCCGTATGGCCAATGTTCCTTATATGTATGCAGACAGCGACATCAGCCTTCATTGGCACGATCTCGGTAAAAAAGGCAACTTGCTGACCGTCACTTATGACAACCAATACTTGCACAGTTTCTGCTACAACTCTGAGGTAATTGGAACAAACAGCAGCGAATATACCATTCCTGATCAGTTTTCCCATAATCTGACGGTCAGTTACAGCATCCAAAACGGACGATACAACATTTCATTCGAATGTCGCAACCTGACCAATGAACGTCTCTACGACAATTTCAGCCTTCAAAAAGCAGGACGGGCTTTTTACGGCAAGATACGTATCTCATTAGGTAATTAATACAAGCGACGACAAGCATCGGAAACAGAATATCATGATAAGAAAACCCATAAAAACAGAAAAAGTTATGAAGAAAAGAATCTACCTTGCCGGATCTGTCGCCATGGCTATGGCCGGCATTCTGCTGGTGTCCTGCGAAGAAAACAACACTGTCGGCTCATCAACCTCCAACGGACTGAAGGAAACGACCAAAGGCAACTATGTCATCGCCGCTACTGTTGGTAGCGGAAACAACGCCACGAATGTTTTGCTCACAAGCGACCGTCTGGATGATCCTGACTACAAGATTACCCCAACCGTACAGGGCCTTCAAAACGACGGAGGCACTTACTGGATCTTCTACGGACAAAAGTCGCTCTACGCCCTGAACTACAACGATGGAGCGGCAGGTCAAACTGCATCATATTATCTGAATGCCCAAAAGGAAATGGCAAAAAATTCCAGAACATACGAATTAAGCCGTTTCACGACTTACGGACTTTACGACAATTACATTATAACCACATCCACCGGCGACGCAACCATTGACGGACAAAGCTATACGTATACGAATAAAGAAGGCAACTCGGTAACGGAAACTTATTATCCGAAACATTTCAAGCCGGCTTATATAAATGCCGCCAATGAAACGGCCACTGATGGCAACGGAGCGGCCGACACATCCTTGCGTGCCGAGAATTTCTTAGGCAATGGCGAATTCGTTACCTTAGCCGGACTGGAACAAGTAGGAACCAACATCTATTCAGCAGCCGTACCTATGGGCTTGAGTCAATGGGGCTATATCCAGACGGTCAATGGCAAGGAACACGGCTATGTACGTGAAGGTTATGAAGATCTGGTTAAAACGGAATCCGGAGGTACGGGAAGTTCCGGTTATGATGCCAATGAACTGCAATGGACCCAATACCCCGACGAATGCTGGGTAGCCGTGTTCAAAGACCAGAACCTAAAAGAACACAAATTACTCAAAACCGATAAGATCAGTTATGCCTGCGGGCGAAACAAATCACAATATTACCAGATGATCTGGGAAGCTGAGGACGGCTATGTCTACGTATTCTCGCCCAGTTATGCCAAAACCATGAGCGACGAACGGCAACAAACCACATTGCCGGCCGGTGTTGTACGCATCAACGCACAAAACGACTGGAACAGCCTCGACTTTGACCCCAATTACTACAAAGCCTTAAAAAACGAAGACGGCAGCGAAGCCGGCTTCCTGCGTAGCTGGTATATCGGCGGACAATACTTCATGTTGCTGGCCTACGACAAGGCCATCACCGACAGCGACAAGACTGCCAACCGTCTGGTCATTTTCGACACCGAAGGCAACGGCACTCTAAAGACAGTCAGCGGACTTCCTTCAAATACGACAGGCTTCGGCACCACTCCCTATATTGAAAACGGGCGGGCATATATTCTCGTAACCGTCGATAACGACTATCCGGCTGTATACCAGATCGACCCGAAAACAGCCACAGCCAGCAAGGGAATCACCATTGTAGCCACTCAAGCAAGCGCCGTTGGTAAATTAGATGTGAAATAATTCTAAAATGCTGCATGAAATGAAAGCCTGATGGATTGACAATCAAACCATCAAGGCTTTTCCTTGTCTTAGTTCAAAACAATATTAGATTTTCCTCAGAAAAAAGATGAAAAGAATATTCCAAAAAATACATTTATGGCTGTCCATCCCTTTCGGCCTGATCATTACGCTGATCTGTTTCTCCGGTGCCATGCTGGTTTTTGAAGAAGAAATCACGCGGATCATCAACCGGGATCTTTATTATGTGGAGAATCCCGCAAAGGAATATTTGTCGGTTGATTCATTAATCCAGGAAGCCAGCAATCAGTTGCCGGAAGACGTTCAGGTAACCGGTGCCACATTCTTCCCTGACCCAGACCGCACCTGTCAGATCAGTACTTCAAAATCCAAACGGGCGGCTTTGTTCATCGATCCTTATACTGGGCAAATAAAAGGCACGCAAGAGCGCCTGCCTTTCTTCAGCACCATGTTCAGCCTTCATCGGTGGTTGCTCGACAATCGTCCAAACGGTGAGGGCATTTTCTGGGGAAAAGTGATCGTAGGCACAAGTACGCTTCTGTTTGTCTTCATCCTCATATCAGGAATTGTGCTGTGGTGGCCTCGCACAATTAAAGCTTTCAGGAGCCGAATCAGTATAAAAACGACTGCTGGCTGGCGCCGCTTTTGGCATGATTTGCACGTTGCCGGTGGCATGTATGCCCTGATCGTTCTCCTTGCGCTTGCCCTGACAGGACTTACCTGGTCCTTTTCCTGGTACCGAACAGGTTTCTATCAACTTTTTGGAGCGGAAATCCGGCAGACCGAAACGGCCCAAACCTCCGGCAAGGACAAACAAACAACACAAAAGCAAAGTTCCCGAAATCAAACGGCCAACTATCATCATGCCCAGGAAATTTTAGACCGTCTGCGTACGGAATATTCTGATCGTTATCAAAAAATTACCATCAACGAGCAAACAGCAAGCGTCACGCTGAAGCACTCCGGAAATCAACGGGCAGCAGACCGCTACGACTACAATCCGCACAACGGCAAGATTACACAAACAATCAAATATAGGGAAGCTGACCGATCCGGAAAAATCCGCGGATGGATATATTCCGTACACGTGGGCAACTGGGGAGGCCTGACGACACGCTTGATTACATTTTTCGCAGCCCTTTTAGGAGCAAGCCTGCCGCTAACAGGCTACTATCTATGGTTCAAACGCCTTTATCACAGAAAAAAGAACTAATATTCAGGACATACACTCCGTTTCGTTTCCTGTAACGCCACAACAGTTTACAGAAGACGGAACGGAATGATTTTATTCCGATAGATTATTCGTCGCATGTTTCTTCCGGCGCACCACTGCTATAAACAGAAAATAAAGCACGATATCCAACAAAACGACCCAAGTACTCGTCAAGAGATCATGTTCAACCAGCAGCAGATTAATTACTAAAAAAGAAACATAGAAAAGCAACAGGACGATCAGGGTCTGATGCATCGTCGCTCCCGTCTGCAAAACCAGATGATGGATATGCGTTTTGTCTGCAGCAAAAATTTTCTTATGATGCCAGATACGCTCCAGCGCGACACGGATCAAATCCATAACGGGCAAAAACAACAGACTGAAAGATACCATCATCGCATGCGGACGATATGGAATAACCGTCAGATTAAACATCTCATACTTGATGGACAAATACGCCAAAGAATAACCAACGATCAGACTTCCCGCATCGCCCATAAAAATTTTGTAGGGACTTTTTACACTCCGCATATTATACAGGAAAAAGGCCGACAAGGTTCCTAACAAGGCTGCTGAAAACAACGAATAGAGCGGAGTCCCAGACTGCCAGAACATCAAGGAAAACACCGTCAGGGCTATGAGCCCAATCCCCGATGCCAGCCCATCTATTCCGTCAATCAGATTTATTGAATTGACAATAAGAAGAATCGTCAATACCGTAAACGGATAGGCAAACCATATGGGCAAGGCATAAATTCCCATAAAACCATACAGATTATTGATATACAATCCACACAACGGCATAAAAACCGAGGCGATAATCTGAACCATGAATTTTTTTGAGGCAGCAACCCCAATAATATCATCTACAATTCCGATTAAATACATAAAAATCATACCAGCGCCCAGCACCCACGTAGACAGTTTGAATGTCATCGTCCGGTCTACCCAGTAATAATACCCCAGCAAAGTAAATATCAGTGATAGCAGTATGGCCGGAACAAACAAACTTCCACCAAGGCGAGGCACGGCATTATGATGCACCTTACGTGCATTTGGCTGATCATAAAGATGTTTTCGTCTGCAAAAAGACACCAGTTTCGGCATCGTTATGACCGTAAAGACAAATGCTATAACAAATGAAAGCAGAATCAAATATATTTTCATGGACTTATTTCATATACAAGTTATCAAACTGAAGCTGGTTGTTTCAGCCAGACATACATTCGATAGAAAAGGATTATTGGGAACAAAAATAGTGCATTTTTAGTATAACGACAAATCAAATTAAATATTAAAAGAAAAATTAAAAAATGGCCAGAGAAATAAAATAGAAACCTTCGGTCATGCTAAAAATGGAAAAATTTTCTATCTTTGCACTAACTTAATTCTAACGACAAATCAGAAATGGGTATATTAGCAAAACTTTTTAACAAGAAAAAACAAGAAGAGCAAGTCCGTGTCGGAGGAATGGAAGATTTCATGATGCTCATCCGAGTATATTACCAGGCCATTATGGCCATGCACTTAGGCATCACCAATTTAGCCATACTTCCAGACTTGCGCATGTTCAAGCAAACCTTGCACATTCAAACAGTGAACAACAAGCTGGGCATTGGCGAGAAAAACAAATGCAAGAAGATGCTCATGGACATGTATGGCATGGAAGAAGATTTCTTCAAAGAGATTGACAACAGCATCAAAAAGAACTGCAAGAATCCCAACGACATCAAAAACTATCTGATCATGTTCCAAGGCTTTAGCCAGGATTTGATGATGCTTATCGGAAACCTGATGCAATGGAAATTCAGAATGCCCAGCATGTTTCATAAGGCTTTACGAAACATGACGGCCAAAACCATCAATCAGATCCTGACCCGCAACGACTGGAAAGATGATGCCGTACGCAGGACATGCATCAATATCCGGAAATATGCCGCTACGCTGAAATACTCCGAGAACTGGATGACCGAATACGTTTTCCACATCGTGATGCTGGCTAAAAAAGAACCTAAAAAAAACATGAGCGACGAAAAGTAAATCTCCTTGCTCCCCCTATCCCATCTAATACCATAGCCCATGACTCCCGAAGAAGAAAAAACCATCAAGCGACTGGAAACCAGAGTCAGACAACTGATCATGGCCTACCAGGACTTAAAGAAACAAAAGGAGTCCATGCGTGTTCAGATGAATGAGCAAGAAAAAACTATTGCCTCCTTAAACGACCAAATCAGGATCATTTCCAACAAGTACAACAATCTCAAACTGGCCAAAACACTCACCATGAATGAAACGGAGCAGAAAGAAGCCAAAGGACGGCTGAATAAATTGCTGCGTGAAGTAGATAAATGTATTGCCTTGTTGAAAGTTTAATTTTGAAAGACAATGGACTGGAACAGCGAAACGTTTACGATTAATGTCAGGATGGGAAATCTCATCTTCCCCATTACCGTAAAACGTCGTGACGAAGAAATCTACCGGAAGGCAGAACGCCTCATCAACGAGCGCTACAATTACTATGCCACGCACTATCCCAATCAGAGCAACGACAGCTATATGGCCATGGCCATGCTGGACATAGCCCTGACGCTCAAGAAGAACGAGGACAGAAACGAAACAGCTCCTATCATGAACGTCGTGGACAGTATCCTGAAAGAAGTCGAAGAAGCCATAGAAGACAATGAAGGCGAGAAAAACAATATGTAAAACTTGAATTATTTATTTATATAAGAATTATGATTATATCTATTATTATATCGGTAGCCAGTCTGATCATCGGATGTGTGATCGGTTATATGATATTCCGATACGTGCTGAAAGGACAGTACGAAGAGATGGTAAAAGAAGCGAAAAAAGACGCTGAAGTGATCAAACAGAAGAAAATGCTGGAAGTTAAAGAAAAATTCCTGAATAAAAAATCAGAACTCGAGAAAGAAGTGCAGCAGCGCAACCAGCAGATCCAGCAAAACGAAAACCGTCTGAAACAACGCGAAATAAGTCTGAACCAAAGGCAGGACGACCTGAACAAGAAAAAGAACGAGCTGGAAAACGAAAAGAAACGCCTTGAAGGGCAGCAACAGCAATTGGCCGTCAAAGAAGAGGAACTGGAGAACATGCAAGCCCAAGAACGCATCAAGCTCGAAGCCATCAGCGGTCTGAGTGCAGAAGAAGCCAAAGAACGGCTCGTAGAATCTCTGAAAGAAGAAGCCAAGAGCGATGCTGCCAGCTACATCAACGAAATTATGGACGACGCCAAAATGACAGCCAGCAAGGAAGCCAAGCGCATTGTCATCCAGACCATCCAGCGCGTTGCCACAGAAACAGCCATTGAAAACAGCGTCACGGTATTCCATATCGACAACGATGAAGTCAAAGGAAGAATCATCGGGCGCGAAGGAAGAAACATCCGTGCCCTCGAAGCTGCTACAGGCGTGGAAATCGTTGTCGACGACACACCGGAAGCCATCGTAATTTCGGCATTCGATCCTGTGCGCCGTGAAATTTGTCGTCTGGCATTACACCAGCTGGTAGCAGACGGACGAATCCATCCGGCCCGCATTGAAGAAGTCGTAGCAAAAGTTTCCAAACAGGTTGAAGAAGAAATCATCGAAACCGGAAAACGTACAGCCATCGATTTGGGCGTACATGGCCTACATCCGGAACTGATCCGTATCATCGGAAAAATGAAATACCGCTCTAGCTACGGCCAGAATCTGCTGCAGCACGCTCGCGAAACAGCCAACTTATGTGCAGTCATGGCTTCGGAACTGGGACTGAACCCGAAGAAAGCCAAACGAGCCGGTCTGTTACACGATATCGGAAAAGTGCCCGACGAGGAGCCGGAATTGCCACACGCCCTGTATGGTGCCAAATTAGCTGAAAAAGACAAAGAAAAGGCCGACATCTGCAATGCCATCGGTGCGCACCACGATGAAATGGAAATGACCTCACTGCTGGCTCCGATCGTACAAGTTTGCGACGCCATCAGCGGAGCACGTCCGGGAGCACGTCGAGAAATCGTCGAGGCGTATATCAAACGTCTGAACGATCTGGAAAACATTGCCATGAGCTATCCGGGAGTAACCAAGACTTATGCCATTCAGGCAGGCCGCGAATTGAGAGTCATTGTCGGTGCCGATAAGATTGACGACAAGCAGACCGAGACGCTCAGCACGGAAATTGCCAAGAAGATTCAGGATGAGATGACTTATCCCGGCCAGGTAAAAATCACCGTCATTCGTGAAACGCGTGCAGTAAGTTATGCCAAATAACAGATAAAGCATCAGAACGAGATGCCGACTCCTCCGCTTTATGAAAAACATAAAGCGGAGGAGTTTTTTTATAAACCATTCTGAGCAACAACATTTCTGTTTTTCAGAACTTTCCAGCATAGTAATACTCGAAAAAACACTTCATCGGGAGACAAAACTTAATGATGCGGTCCGGTGAAACAATAATCAAATCCCGACAAAGACTTTTCAGACCACGACATGAATTCATTCGTCAACGACGATGACCAATCAGACCACGACGTGGTCTAATTCATGAATCACTGCGATCAGAGAAAGCGACAAAAGAAAGGACTCTTCTTTATTCTTTATATTTCCCATTTCATCCTATACATAAAAAGTCTGCACAAAATAAATCCCCCATTAAATTATACAGCACGGAAAAACAAAAACGGAAAATCCAGAAAAATGAATATAGACAAAAAACTTTCCGGATTTCTCCGGAAAGTTTTGGAGCGGAAAACGGGACTCAAACCCGCGACCCCCAGCTTGGAAGGCTAGTGCTCTATCAACTGAGCTATTTCCGCATTTGTTTCTTTTTGCGGTGCAAAGGTATACCTTTTCATACGTTTATGCAACTTTTTTTGAATGATTTTTCTGTTCAATCCTTAAAAAAAAGATTTTCTGATATTGTTAACACCATTATTTGCTTTTTAATGTCATTATTTTTATCTTTCTGGCGGAATAACCATGAAAGTGAATAAAAAGAGTATAAAATTATTGTTGTTACTTTTCCTGGCAGGATTCACGTCGTGCCATCAGCAGCATAAGAATCTCAACACACTCACCCCAACCCTATCGGCTGATTCGTTAAATCTGCATGCAGGAGACCTGGTGTTCCGTATGGGGCTGCAAGGAGCCAGTCGTGTAGTAACAGCCGTTGGCGGTGGTCATTTTTCACATGTCGGTATTGTTTTGCGTGCAGACTCAGGTTGGCAGGTCATCCACGCCGTCCCAGACGAAGCACCTGAAGGGAAAAAAGATGTAGTCAAGTGTGAACCTTTCGAAACATTCTTTCTACCGGATCGAGCCTGTCGGGGTGCCGTGCTGCGTGTGCGATGTGCTCCTGAGTTAGCAGAACAAGCGGCACAGTGCGCCTATCAGAAATTTCTAACAGGAACAGAGTTCGACCATCAGTATGATTTATGCGACTCCACTAAATTCTATTGCACGGAAATGATCTGGCATGTTTATCGTAAGATTGGAATAGATCTGACCGAAGGCAGAAGGCATCAGCTTATATTTCCAGGTAAAAAGACGGAATGGTACATTTTTCCGGAAGATATATGGAAAAACCGGGATCTTCGTTTGATATATTATTGGAAAAGACTGTAACAGAAGAACATAATAACCCTAAATTGAGAATAATTATGAAAAAGATGTTTATGACTGCGGCCTGCATCTGTGGTCTGGCATTGGCCGGATGCAGCCAACAAAGCGAAGCGGAAAAAGCTTTGCAGCATTATTTTGACGCCCTGCAACAAAAGGATTTCAAGACAGTTGTCGACGGCATGAACTTTACGACGATGCCTACCGAAGAAGAAAAAGAACAATTTGCCGCTCTTTTAGAAAACAAAGCCGCCAAGGATCTGGAACAGACGAAAGAGTACAAAGTGATCCGGGACAGCGTTCTGGTAGAGGATTCACTCTCCATCGTTTTCTATCAGGAAATCATGCAGGACGGCACCATTAACGAACAGAAACAGAAAATGGTAAAACGAGACGGCAAATGGCTGTTAGACATCGGTAAATGAAACCGCTGTTACGGACAATAGCTTTCTCAGCGTGTTTTTTCTGCCGGTGTATGTTCTTGTATTGAACAAACACCGGCAGTTTTTTTTATGATGCAGACAGAATACAAAAAGGATTTTTTACCTTTGTCCCCGAATTTAGAAAAGCGAAAGCATGGAACAGACAAAATGGAACGAACACGTAATTCTTATTGACGCTGATTATGCCGATCTCGTCGCATCGAATCTGAAAAAAGACTTTGAAAGTATGTTACATCGGCCCATACCTGAGGCAGATGTAGCCCTATGGATTGTTTGTATGGCTCTCGACGGAGGCCTGAAAGCCGGGAAAAACGACGTGAATGTCATACTGATCCACAGTAAAGAAAAAAAGAGCTTTAGCCACTTTATGCCGGCCGATTTCCAAAAAGAATTGGATGGCAAGAGCTTTGATGATCCGCAATTAGGCACCTTTTCATTAAGTTCGCTCCAGATCGAAAATTTAGTGTCGGGCGAAGAATTCTTTGTCCAGGCATTTGAGACACTGTCCGACGCCAAAGAAATCAAGAATCTGATCGTTGTAGCCAACTGGGAACAATATGGCTACAAACTGCTTCCGGTCTGGAAAAAGGCAAAAGAAAAAGAACTGCTGTTGCTGACCATGACTCCCGTCGGCGATCAACATGTCCGCCAGGATCTGTTAGGCTATTCCCTGATGCACGCCATGGGCATCCGGGGAGAAGAATTTAACCATACAGATGCACATACGTCCTGATTCAAAAAGCGGGATAGATATATCCCCCATTTCAAAAAAAACATTATCTTTGCAAGTGAGTCCTCTCTGTTTTGACAACAAAGGGAGAACAACATATATTTCATTTAATCCGTAATAATCTTTTAAGCAATGGGAAGAGTATTGATTATCGGAGCTGGTGGAGTGGCCACGGTGGCTGCCCACAAGGTGGCTCAAAATCCTGATGTGTTTACTGATATTATGATTGCAAGCCGCACGCAGGCGAAATGTGATGCCATCGTCAAGGCTATCGGTAACCCAAACATCAAAACCGCTCAGGTCGATGCGGACAATGTTGACGAACTGGTAGCATTGTTCAACGGATTCCGTCCGGACATCGTTATGAACCTGGCCCTGCCTTATCAGGACCTGACCATCATGGAAGCATGCCTGCAGACGGGATGCAACTATCTGGACACGGCAAACTATGAGCCTAAAGATGTCGCTCACTTTGAATACAGCTGGCAATGGGCCTATAAGAAACGCTTTGAAGAGGCCGGACTGACAGCAATTCTGGGTTGTGGCTTCGATCCGGGTGTTAGTGGCGTATATACGGCTTATGCCGCCAAACATTACTTTGATGAAATTCAGTATCTGGACATCGTCGATTGCAATGCCGGCAACCATCACAAGGCTTTTGCCACAAATTTCAATCCCGAAATCAACATCCGAGAGATTACTCAGAACGGACGTTACTATGAGAACGGGCAATGGATAGAAACCAAGCCGATGGAAATCCATAAAGACCTGACATATCCGAATATCGGTCCAAGAGACTCTTATCTGTTGTTCCATGAAGAACTGGAGTCGCTTGTCAAAAATTTCCCGACCATCAAGCGTGCCCGTTTCTGGATGACATTCGGCCAGGAATACCTGACTCATCTGCGCGTGATTCAGAATATCGGCATGGCCCGGATTGATGAAGTGGAATATAATGGCATGAAGATTGTCCCCTTGCAGTTCCTTAAGGCAGTTCTGCCCAATCCGCAAGATCTCGGCGAGAATTACGAAGGCGAAACCTCCATTGGCTGTCGTATCCGCGGACTGAAGGACGGAAAGGAACATACATATTATGTATATAACAATTGCAGCCATCATGCAGCTTATCTTGAAACGGGAATGCAGGGCGTCAGCTATACAACAGGCGTGCCGGCTATGATCGGTGCCATGATGTTCCTGAAAGGAATCTGGAAGAAATCCGGTGTCTGGAATGTAGAAGAATTTGATCCTGATCCGTTTATGGAGGCTCTGAACAAGTACGGGTTGCCATGGCACGAAGTTTTCGACGGCGACCTTGAGTTATAAATAGACTGTTTTTAATTGTTTTGTAACATTATGGCAAAAAAAGATACAACAGAAGAAGAGGCTGGCATGTTCAGTCCGAACACAGAAAAGCTGAAAGCCCTTCAGGCTGCGATGGATAAAATCGAAAAGAACTTTGGCAAAGGTTCCATCATGAAGCTGGGCGACGAAAAAGTAGAGCAGGTCGAGGTCATCCCGACAGGCTCTATTGCCTTGAATGCCGCATTAGGCGTAGGCGGCTATCCCAAAGGACGTATTATTGAAATATACGGTCCGGAAAGTTCCGGAAAAACCACATTGGCCATTCATGCCATAGCAGAAGCCCAGAAAGCAGGCGGAATAGCTGCCTTTATTGATGCGGAGCATGCTTTCGACCGCTTTTATGCGGCAAAGTTAGGTGTCGATGTGGACAACCTCTGGATTTCGCAACCGGACAACGGAGAGCAGGCTTTAGAGATAGCTGATCAGCTGATCCGCTCGTCGGCCATAGACATTATCGTAATCGATTCTGTTGCGGCACTGACTCCAAAGGCAGAAATCGAGGGAGATATGGGCGACAACAAGGTTGGATTGCAGGCCCGTTTGATGAGTCAGGCTCTGCGCAAACTGACTTCGACGATCAACAAGACGAATACGACATGTATTTTTATCAACCAATTGCGTGAAAAGATCGGTGTCATGTTCGGCAATCCGGAAACGACCACGGGTGGTAATGCCCTCAAGTTTTATGCCAGCGTTCGTCTGGACATTCGCCGGGTGACCAGCATCAAGGATGGAGACGACGTAATTGGCAACCAGGTTCGTGTGAAGGTTGTCAAAAACAAAGTAGCGCCTCCTTTCCGTAAAGCCGAATTTGAAATCACTTTCGGCGAAGGCATTTCCAAAGTTGGTGAGATTGTCGATTTAGGCGTTGAATACGGAATTCTGAAAAAAAGCGGCTCCTGGTATAGCTATAACGACACCAAAATAGGCCAGGGTCGTGATGCCGTAAAGAGTATGCTACGCGACAATCCGGAATTGTGTGAGGAAATAGAAGCTCAGATTACAACAGCCTTGCAAGATGCCGCTCACGACTGAAATTAAGCTTATTCAGAAAACATTCTGATCCAAAATTCTTGATCAGTTCTTACCCTTGTCAGTATGATTCTGGCAAGGGTAAAATTATTTTAGTATGCTACAAAAAAATAAAAGACGTGCAACCGACAGTAATAAACTGTATGATGCACGTCCCTTTGTTGCGGAGGCCCGACTCGAACGAACGACCTCCAGGTTATGAGCCTGGCGAGCTACCAACTGCTCCACTCCGCGATGTTATATCTTACGTTCTTGATTTCGCTTGCAAAGGTATGCTTTTTATTCGTTCCTTCCAAATTTTAGAGCAACTTTTTTCCTGTTACTATAAGAAAAAGGTTGATTATGCACAAAAAAGGAATGAATGTGCACAAAGATAAGACTATTCGTTAAGTTTCAAGATGTTTTTCTTGGGATTATAAAAAAAACAATTTACTTTTGCAGTATTATGGCAGCATCGAAGACAAGAACAAAATTGGTTGAAGTGGCAAGAATGCTTTTTGCCAAAAACGGACTTGATGCTACAACAATGAACGACATTGCTGTAGCATCGAAGAAAGGCAGACGTACACTATACACCTATTTTAAAAATAAGGAAGATGTCTATTATGCCGTAATTGAAGCCGAAATGGAACGACTCTCAGACAAGATGTCTGAAGTTGCCCATCAGGACATTGCTCCAATGGATAAATTATTGGAGTTGATTTTTACCCATCTCAAACTGATCAAAGAGGCAGTATTCAGGAATGGAAACCTGCGTGCGGAATTTTTCAGAAACATTTGGATGGTAGAAAAGGTGCGCAAGAAACTGGATCAGGCGGAAATCAGATTTCTACGCGAAACATTGGAAGACGGAAGTAAAAAAGGCATTTTTGAAGTCGAAAATTTAGATTTGCTTGCTGATGTCGTTCATTATAGCATTAAAGGATTGGAAGTGCCCTACATATATGGTCGTTTAGGCAACGGCATCAATCCGGAAAGAAATCGGGAAATTGTAGAAAGACTGATTATCAAGGCTGTCCGTCGGAGTGATTGAATCATCATTATTTTTTAAAATTATACATTATGGGATTATTAACTGGTAAAACAGCCCTGATCACAGGTGCTGCACGTGGTATTGGTAAGGCTATTGCCTTAAAGTTTGCATCAGAAGGAGCCAATATTGCATTTACAGATTTAGTTATCGACGAAAACGGCCAGGCAACCGAGGCCGAAATTGCTGCTTTGGGAGTCAAGGCAAAAGGATATGCTTCGAATGCAGCCGATTTCAACCAGACAGAAGAAGTTGTCAAGCAAGTTAAGGAAGATTTCGGATCTATCGATATATTAGTCAACAACGCTGGTATCACCAAAGATGGATTGATGTTGCGCATGACAGAAGCCCAGTGGGACGCAGTTATCGGTGTAAACCTGAAGTCTGCCTTTAATTTTATTCATGCCTGCACACCTATCATGATGCGCCAGAAAGGTGGTTCTATCATCAATATGGCCTCTGTTGTAGGAGTTCACGGTAATGCTGGTCAGTGCAATTATTCGGCTTCCAAGGCAGGTATGATTGCTTTGGCAAAATCCATTGGTCAGGAAATGGGTTCAAAAGGAATTCGTGCCAATGCAATTGCTCCCGGTTTTATAGAAACAGCAATGACTGCTGCCTTGTCGGACGACATTCGTGCCGAATGGACTAAGAAAATTCCTTTGCGCCGTGGTGGAACACCGGAAGATGTTGCAAATACGGCATTATTCCTGGCTTCCGATCTGTCAAGCTATATCTCCGGACAGGTTATCCAGGTAGACGGTGGTATGAACATGTAATTGCATGGAAGTCGTTTACGAAGACAATCACATTATTGTGGTCAATAAGGCCAGCTCAGAGATCGTACAAGGGGATAAAACCGGTGACCGGCCTCTGAGCGAGACCGTAAAAACTTACCTTAAGCAAAAATATGCCAAACCCGGAAATGTCTTTCTGGGAGTAGTCCATCGGCTGGACCGACCGGTAAGCGGACTCGTTGTATTTGCCCGTACAAGCAAGGCACTGAGCCGACTAAACGAAATGTTCCGCACAAAAGAGGTGCACAAGACTTATTGGGCTATCGTCAAGCAACGCCCTCCAAAGCCCTCCGGAGAACTGGTACACTGGCTTATACGCAACGAACGTCAAAACAAATCGTATGCCTATGAACGGGAAGTACCGAATTCAAAAAAGGCCATTTTGGATTATCAGGTTATCGGATTCTCTGATCACTATTATCTGCTGGAAATAAACTTGAAAACGGGACGTCATCACCAAATCCGTTGCCAGCTCGCCCAAATAGGATGCCCGATAAAAGGAGATCTGAAATATGGGGCTCCACGCAGCAATCCGGATGGAAGTATTTGTCTGCATGCCCGAAGAATTCAATTTGTGCATCCTGTATCCAAAAAGGAACTGATTCTGGAAGCGCCTGCTCCTGATACAGCGCTATGGAACAGTTTCCAGATTGGAAAACAATGATGTTTTTGTTTTTGCAAAACGAAATATCAATCGGCATAACCATACAAGGACTAAGAATGGTCCTTGAACCAAATAAAAGGGGGTCAGATATATTCCATATCGACCCCCTTTATAGCATCATATCGAAGTTGCCCGCTTACCTTTTCAAGCAAACCTTGCCATGCGCTGTCACCTGTTCTTCCTGCGCACTAACTCCGAACGGATTCTACTCAAAGACTGTGGCGTAATAAACAAATATGACGCAATATATTTAAGAGGCACATGCTGCAACAATTCTGCATTGTCTTCCAGCAAAGCCAGATAACGCTCACGAGCTTTAGGAGCGCCACTGTCTAAAAGCCATTTGTCCACCTCAAAAAGTTGCCTTTCATAAAGGCGGCGCCCAATACGGGCCGCCTCGACAGAAGACATGAAAAAAGCCTCTGCCTCATCCCGGCTCATGGCATAAACGACACTGTCGCTCATGGCTTCAATCGTCAACAGGGATGGTTCATTTCCGACATAACTCCACGATGATAACAACAATTCCCCAGAGGAAGCAAACCAAAGAGTGGTATCATTGCCAGCTGCATTGATATAAGAAGCCCTCCAGATGCCCTCTGCAATAATATAAAAGCCTGTATTCCGTTTTCCTTCGTGAACAAGCACCTCGCCGCGTTTCCATATTTCACGATGCATCACTGAAACCATCATATTCACATCCGCCATCGTCAGTCCGCAACGCTGACACATACGTTCTTCAAATGACTTCATATATTCCTTTATTTTAATACCGCACAAAGATAATCATTCATTACGGTTTCTTCAAGTACATCCAGACAACCAAAAGAGACGTACACAATTCTGCCATGGGAACAGCCAGCCATATACCGGCCACGCCCAGAAATTTCGGCAACAGCCAGAAACAAAATGTCACCCCGACAAAGCCACGCATCACCGTAATCAACAAAGCAGCCTTTTCACGCTCCACACTTTGATAATAGCCTATCGCCATAATATTCACGGCAAAAAAGACAAATCCCGAAGCAAAAAGAGGCAATCCGTCTTTTGCCAGTTCATAAGCTGCATATTCGGGACTCATAAAAAGCGAAACAATAGCTGAGCTTAGCAGACAGGTCATGATAAAAAAGGCCACACCACATCCCACAGCAGTGGCTAAGGCAACCCGAAATGCCTCGCGGACACGTGCGCTAAGCTGCGCCCCATAATTGTAACTGAGAATCGGTTGCGCCGATTGCGCGATGGCATTATAAACCATAAAGACAATCGGAAAAAAATAACAGGCTATGCTATAGGCGGCAACACCATCTTCACCTAAATAACGGATAAAGACAGCATTGCCGACAAACATCATCGTAGCAATTGCTGCTTCACACAACAAGGACGAAAAACCCAGGCGACACATGTACCCAACATTACGCGCAGTCATACGCAAACTCCTCAAATGCATCTTCACCGGATAGAAACGTATATCTTTCCCTTTCAGGAAAAGATACCAAATAATCATGAGGGCTCCGACCACATAGCCTATACTGGTTGCCACCGCAGCGCCAAGCATACCCCATTGAAATTCAAAAATAAACAAATAATCCAGCAAGACATTAAGCAAGGCTGGCACGACATTGCACATCATTGCGTATTTAGGCGATGCATCCAAACGAATAAAAAACATGCCCGAACTAAGCAGAGCACTAAAGACAAAAAAAGGAATTGCTCCATAAATATAGTCAACTGCCAAAGGCAACAAGCGCTCTGAACAGCCCAACAGAAGTGCCGTACCGGCAGCTTTCCAGACCACGAGAGCACTCAGAACGATAATGATCAGGCTCGATACGAGAAAGGATTGAGTCACATTAATACGTGCTGTTTTCAGCTTTCCTCGAGACAGATGTATAGAAGCAACTACCGAAGCACCTAATCCAAACATCAGCCCTACTCCCGTATTCAGAAGGAAAAGAGGAGCAACTATATTAACAGCAGCCAAGGCATCACTCCCTAACCCCCGGCCGACGAATATCCCATCGGTAACCACAAACAAGGCAGAGAAGACCATTCCGAGCACAGTTGGAAAAAGCAACATTCTAAAAAGATGCGACACTTTGGTCGTTCCGAAATCAATACTATCCTTCATTGCGATATAGAATTATCAATTACGGGACAAAAATAATCATCAGTTCATGAACAATGATTAACATTTGGTAATTTCCAAATCCAGCTTTAACCCTATTCCAGCACCAAGCAGGATCTTGTTTTTAATCTGAAAATTTACTAACTTTGCCTATAATATAAATATTTATACTCAAACATTATGAAACAACTTAGTTTTTTTCTGGCTCTGCTTTTGCACATAGCCTTTCTGTCCAGTTGTCAGCACAAACCCGGACAAACTGCAGAATCACAGACAGACAGCATTATCACTCAAAATGAAGTGGTCAAAACGATTCTTGAACGTAGAAGCATCCGCAAATACAAGGATCAGGCTATTGAAAACGACAAACTGGCCCAGATTGTTGAATGCGGACTATATGCACCCAATGGCATGGGACGCCAGTCTTGGGAAGTTCGCATTATCGATAGTCCGGAACTGCTTCATCAGATAGACTCCACATACAACCATTTTTTAAGTAAAGAACAAGCAAAACCATCCCGTCAGGCAGCCTACGGTGCCCCGGTACTGATTTTCATTGCCTATGACACACGATATGACCTGTCACAAGTGGATTGTGGCCTGTTAGGAGAAAACATGATGATCGCAGCACAGTCTATGGGTATCGGCTCTTGCTGTCTGGGTGGCATCTGCCGTTTCTTTAATGCACCGGAAGGCAGCGAACTGCTTCAAAAACTTGATTTCCCTGGGACACACAAACTTCTTTATGCCATAGCCTTTGGATATCCTGACGAACAGCCCCAAGCCAAACCCAGAATGATGGAAAAAGTAAAATACATTGAATAAAAGCTTCTAACCTCAAATATGCAACTGAAAAAATTTCTCAAGATGGTAAGTTTCTGGACCTTACTCTGTACCTTGTGGGGATGCAAATCCGCCGACAATACGTTCCGGTCAGTATCCGTGACAGATTTCGAACAACTGATCTCCGATTCTACTGTAATACGCCTTGACGTAAGAACCGCAGAAGAATTTAACGATGGCCATATCCCCGGAGCAATCAACATCAATGTCAACGACACCAACTTTGAAAAACAATGCTTAACGCAAATTCCTGAAGGATCGACCGTCGCACTTTATTGTCGTAGCGGACAACGCAGTAAACGTGCGGCAAGACTCCTTAGCCAACATACCTATAAAATTATCGATCTCGATTCAGGATTCTTGGGCTGGTGCCAGGCAGGCAAAGAAACAGAAAAATAAGCATTCTTTTACAACACAATTGATCATTATACCCCAAAAAGGATGGTGCTTGTTTCGACTTTCACCATCCCTTCTTGTTTGAACCTTTATATTATATAATATGTTCCCTTTAAATAACAGACTACAAATACTGTCAGGGAGCCATCTTAAACTTTTGGCGCTACTCTTCATGACCATAGACCACTCAGCCGCATTTTTACTGCCAGCTAAGGAGGCCTCAATATGGTTCATCTGGGGTAATCATCAAATAAGTTCCTACATACTGCTACGCTGCATCGGCCGGCTCGCCTTCCCTATATTTGCCTTTTTGATTGTAGAAGGGTTTCAACATACGCGCAATCGCTGGAAATATGGACGAAACTTGTTTATCTTTGCCTGTATCTCTGAAATTCCCTGGAACCTGGTAAATACCAATACGTTCTTTTATCCTGTTCAGAATGTTTTCTTCACCTTGCTGATCGGCTATGTCGGGTTATGTGCCATTGAAACATATCAAAAAGACAGAGTCAAACAAACCGGTGCACTCGTAATCCTTCTTGGCATTTCAATTTTACTGCGTCCGGACTATGGATGCAGCGGATTTGGGTTTATCCTGTTATTATATGCTTTATACCACAATAAACTTCTGAAAGCTATCATCGGAAGTTGCATCCTGACCAGTAAATGGATTGCAGGTTTGGCATTCATTCCGATAGGCATGTACAATGGTCAAAGAGGTTTTATCCAAAGTAATACAAGCAAATATCTATTCTATCTGTACTATCCCTTACATCTTATATGCATTTATCTGATTAGAATATGGTGCAATCATTAATAAGCCCATCCAACACCACAAAGCTCCCGGAGCAACACGTGCACGCACATAGCCATTATAGAACGACTACAGTGCCGCACGACATCTCATATAACATACTTTTTAGAGCAAAATATATAAAATATACCTCTATACGTTCTACATACCCAGTTTTTAACACTGTGTAATACACTGAATATAAGAATATTAGGATAACACCAGAAAATTATCTCAAAAAAAAAGCTCTAAAACGATACAACGTATCAAAAAACTCCTTACCTTTGCATCGTTTTAAAAAGCAATTGATTGTTTTACAGATTTAAAAAAGCAAAAAAATGAAAAAGTTAGCATTTGTTTTCGTAGCTGGTTTGGCTATTTCTTTCGCATCATGTGGAAACAAAACTCAGCAGGGTGCTGCTACTGACAGCATTGCAGCTGACACTATCGAAGCTACTACTATTGATTCAGTAGCTACTGATGCTGCTTGTGATTCTCTTACAAGCGATTCAGTTGTAGCTGACACTGTTGCTGCTCCTGTAGCTCAGTAATCCAATACGAAACAAAAAGTATTGAGGGATGTATCAGAAGATACATCCCTTTTTTGTTTTTCAGCCGGATAAAAATAAACATCGAATAATGCCCTTTGCCATAAAGACACTTTTGTTTGGAGTATCTCAAGCAAAGGGCATAAAATTATTTCGTCAACAACAAAGACTTGAAATCATCAAATTGAGCTGGAATAGACACAACCTGTCGTTTTCCGCGCATAAAAGCAGCCAGCCTGTCAGGTAAATCCACCGTTCGACCAATAATCTGTTCTACTGTCTGACAAAACTTCGCTGGATGAGCTGTTTCCAAGAAAATACCGGTTTCACCTTCGCACAAACCATCTATCAATGCCTGATAAGCACATGCTCCATGCGGATCAAGCAGATACCCCCACTCCTGCTGGCAATCGCGTATAGTCTTTCTGATAGCTTCATCCTGATAAGTTGCGCCACTAATCTCGGCTATGACCTCATCATGATTACCATGATAGAGTTCCATGATCCGTGCAAAATTACTTGGGTTGCCGACATCCATGGCATTGGCTATGGTTTGTAAGGATGGTCTGGGTTCATAGACCCCTGTTTTCAGATAATGGAAGAACACGTCATTGGCGTTGTTTGCCGCAATAAACCGGGTTATCGGAAGTCCCATTTTATTGGCAAAAAGCCCCGCTGCCAAATTTCCAAAATTCCCACTCGGCACACTGACAACCAGACGCTGTGCAAGTCCAGCCCGTTTCATCTGGGCATAAGCCCAAAAATAATAAAACGACTGAGGCAGGAATCGGGCAACATTAATTGAATTTGCAGAAGTCAACCGACGGCTGCTTCGCAGCTCCGGATCAACAAAAGCACTTTTAACCAAAGCCTGACAATCGTCAAAAGTTCCGTCCACTTCTACGGCAGTAATATTCTGTCCCAGTGTCGTGAACTGACTTTCCTGAACAGGACTTACTTTTCCACGCGGATAAAGCACATAGACCCGTATTCCCTCTACACCCAGAAAACCATTGGCAACTGCGCTTCCTGTATCTCCCGATGTAGCCACCAAAACATTAATCGGGCCTTCCTGCCCTTTCTGGCACAAATCTGTTCCTGCAGATACAAAATAACGCAACATGCGGGCCATAAAACGGGCGCCTACATCTTTAAAAGCCAGCGTCGGTCCGTGAAATAATTCCAAAGACCATACACCAGGCCGGACTGGTACGACCGGGCAGTCGAAGCTTAGTGTCTCAGTGACAATCTGATTCAAATCTTTCTGCGGCACATCTTCTCCAAAAAAAGCTTCTGCAACACGACAGGCAATCTCATGAAAGCCATAGTCATCGATATGTTCAAAAAAATCGTCTGGAAGACGCTTGATCGTACGAGGCATATAAAGTCCTTTATCTGGAGCTAATCCATTTACAACTGCCTCACTCAATGTTACGGACGGACTAACGCCGTTAGTACTGTAATATTCCATCATATTCTCTTCATTTAATATTTACACAGGTTCATCTTGTGCTTGCTTCGGCACAGTCAAACTGCCCCATAAAAGCACGAATAAATTCATCACCATGCAGCAAACCGAAAGCACCTTCATGCACAGAAAACTCATCAAACACTTGTACCCCGTCAGGCGCCACACCCGGAATCCAAATAGCAAAAGGCACCGGTTCAGCCGTATGCGTACGCAAGGAACAAGGTGTAGGATGGTCAGGCAATACGGCTACCGCCACCGGCTCGTCTATTCCGGCGATCCCTTCCAATAAAGGACCTAACAGCCTTCGGTCAAGATGCTCAATTGTCTGAAGTTTCAAAGCGACATTCCCATCATGACCCGCTTCATCACTCGCCTCTACATGTACATAAACAAAATCGTCCGTACGAAGTGCTTCCAGAGCTGCCTGTGCCTTTCCTTCATAATTCGTATCGTAAAGCCCGGTTGCACCAGGAACTTCAACAGGTCTAAGTCCGGCATAATGCCCGATGCCGCGTATCAGATCGACCGCAGTGATTACTGTCCCCCGATGAATCGTATCGAAAGTCTGCTGCAATGGGACCATTTTCGGACGATACCCCCCACCCCACGGCCAGATACTGTTGGCGGGATCACGTCCCTCGGCCTGCCGTTTCAAGTTGATCGGGTGAGCCGGCAACAAGCGTTGGGATTCTTGTGTCAGCCAATTCAACAACCGGGCCGTTTCTTCTGCTTCAGGACATGCCGCACGAATGCCATAGTCAGCATAAACTTTGCCTGGTATGTCGTGCGGAGGTGTACAAAGCAATCGTTTATCACCACCACGCACAACAAGCAAATGCCGATACTGAACTCCAGTATAAAATCTCACTCGTCCAGCTCCGGGGCCTTCATGACAACCGCTGCCCAACTGACTATCCAGATATCGGATCAGGACATCTGCTTCTTCCGTTTCCAAACGACCGCAAGAATGATTCTTCAATCTGTCTCCTTCAAGACAAACCAAATTACACCGTAAAGCCAGATCATCTGGTCCAAGCTCCACGCCTATGGCTGCAGCCTCCAATGGTCCGCGGCCTTCATAAACCAAATGCTGGTCATAGCCAAGAATGGACGAGTTGGCTACCTCACTTCCTGGATGAAATCCTTCGGGAACAGTCTGAAGTCGGCCACAACGCCCCATCCGGGCTATGTAATCCATATTCGGTGTGTATGCCTTCTGCAATAAAGTTTTACCTTCTGGCGTAGCATCGGTCCAATCAGCCATGCCATCACCCAGAACAATCACGTGTTTCATTTTCTGTTCTTCTTATAGTTTCATTTTCGATCCGAAGCGTCCAATTCCGGCTCAACAACGATCGGTCAAATATTAGCAATACTCATAATATCGGCAAAAACGCCGGCTGCCGTCACACTGGCTCCTGCACCATACCCCTGAATAATCATCGGATACTCGTTATAACGCTCCGTAGTCAGCAGGACAACATTGTTTGAACCTTCAAGTGCATAAAAAGGATGATCGGGCGAAACGGCACGCAAAGCCACTGTAGCCTTCCCGTCCTCATAACAGGCCACAAAACGCCACCGTTTACCCTCCTGTTCGAGTTGGCGACGCCGATGCTCAAAGTCCTTATCAAGTTCCGGCAAACGCAACCAGAATTCTTCAATCGTTCCTTCAAAGAACGAATCTGGAATAAACAATTCTGCTTTTACATCTTCCTGTCCGACAACATAACCTGCCTCCCGGGCCAGAATCACCAGCTTACGTATGACATCGCGTCCACTCAGATCGATTCTTGGATCCGGCTCGCTGTAACCCTCATCGCAAGCCATGCGCACCGTTGCACTGAACGGTACATCAGCCGACAAACTGTTGAAAATAAAATTCAAGGTTCCGCTCAAGACAGCTTCGATGCGCAGAATGCGGTCGCCACTGTTTCGAAGATCGTTCATGGTTCGAATTATAGGCAAACCTGCTCCGACATTCGTTTCGAACAGATATTTCACACCGCGCTGCACTGCCGTCTGTTTCAACCGGCAATAAGTGTCATAATCTCCCGAAGCTGCAATTTTGTTTGCAGCAACAACAGAGATATTATGCTCTAACAATTCCTGATAAAGCGCGGCCACATCCTTGCTTGCCGTACAATCAACAAACACCGCGTTAAATATATTCATTCCCACAACCTCATCACGCATCAGGCCCGTATTGCTGGCTGGTGCCTGCTGCAAGGTCTTACGCCAGTCGTTCAATTCAATACCATGACGGTCGTACATTGCCCGATGTCCACTGGCTATCCCGACGACTCTCAATTTCAATCCTTTATCACGCATCAGTTTTTCCTGCTGATGGGCAATCTGGTCGAGGAGGCTTCCTCCCACGGTACCCACACCGCATACAAAAAGATTTAACACACGATATTCCGACAGGAAAAAACTATCATGAATGACATTCAAGGTCTTACGCAAATAACGTCCGTCAACCACAAACGAAATATTCGTCTGAGACGAACCCTGAGCACAAGCTATGACGTTGATACCGCTACGTCCTAATGTACCGAACAACTTTCCCGCAATACCCGGAGTATGCTTCATGTTTTCTCCCACTACAGCCACAGTCGCCAAACCGCTTTCTGCACTCATCGGATACATGGCGCCCGTCTTGATCTCTTTCTCGAATTCCTGATCCAGAACCTGACACGCCGCAGCCGCATCCTCATCTCGTACACCGATGGAAGTGCTGTTCTCGGAAGATGCCTGCGATACCATAAACACACTGATGCCGTGATTGGCCAGGACTGAAAAGATTCGCCGATTCACTCCAATTACTCCCACCATGGAAAGACCGCTCACATTGATCAACGTCGTGCCACTGATACTGGATATACCTTTAATGGCTTTCGGTCCATGAACCACTCCGTCTTTAATGATCGTGCCTGCGGCTTCCGGACGGAAGGTATTTTTCACCCGTATGGGGATATGCTTCACACAAACCGGATAAATGGTCGGCGGATAAATCACTTTGGCTCCAAAATTGCAAAGTTCCATGGCCTCCACGTAACTCAACTCTCCGATCGTATAAGCGGTTGAAATGACTTTTGGATCAGCCGTCATAAACCCGTCCACGTCGGTCCATATTTCGAGAACCGATGCATTCAAATTTGCAGCAAGAATAGCCGCCGTATAATCCGATCCGCCACGTCCTAAATTAGTAATCTCACCGGTTTCAGAGTCGGTTGAAATGAATCCGGGCACAACAGCACGGCGTTCCATGTTGCGAAAAGCCCGTTGAACCAGTTCTTCCGTCAGGTCCGCATCGAGCTGCTGCCGGCCGCTTTTGCGATTTGTCTTAATAAATTCGCGCGCATCGTAGAGCTCCGCTCCGCTGATCAGGGCGGCGACAATACGTGAAGACAACCGTTCGCCATAGCTGACGATAGTAGCCAGAGTCTTGGGCGACAAATCACGAATCAGATAAACCCCCTGCAAAATACTGCGCAATTCTTCCAACAGCGCGCTGACAATGATTATTAATGTATCCTTACGCTGCCCTGGCTCAATAATCCCTTCGATCATGGCATAATGACGGTCCGATATTTCCACAATGTCTTTCTGATAGTCCATATCACCGGTTTCTGCCTTACGCGATACTTGTATTAACCGGTCAGTAATTCCACCCAAAGCGGAAACAACGACAATGACGGAATCATCCTCCTGCTCCACAATCCGCTTTACGGACAACATACTCTCTATCGTTCCGACACTTGTGCCGCCAAACTTCAATACCTTCATTTCTGTTCACATTAATTTGGCTACGTATTTGTTTTATCGTCCACGGATCATTAATCCGTTCTTCACTACCATAATAAATACGCAGCGATCATTTTACAATCTTAATAATCGCAAAAATAATAATAAATACATAAAAACACCAAACATAGAAAAAATAATTGTATTTTTGTAGCGTATTTTATTTCAAATCGGAGGAAACCATGTTGAAACGACTTTATATTTATAGTTTTGCTTTTCTACTATTACTTTGCAATTCGGCAAAAGCCCAGATTTTGGATGCCAGCAGGTGGTACGACTACACCCGCTCCAGTTATTTAGGTATCAGAGTGGGACTCAACATAGCTACCCTTCATTGCCGCGGTCTGGAATATTACCCGACAACTAACCCACTGGCAGCGCTAAACGCAGGGTTCGTATACGGTAACCGGATCGGCCGCACCGTACCCTTTTATTTGGAAACCGGAGTGTTTTATACGGAAAAAGGCGTACAGGCACAAGCAATGAAAACACCGGATATCCAGAAACAAGTTTTCAAATTACAATATATTGAAATACCTGTCATCTTTAAATACAAGGCTGACGTCGGATTAGACGACCTCACGGTCCAGCCGTTTTTCGGTGCTTTCATGGCGGTCGGCGTTCATGGCACAGCCAAATTATATACCGACAGAGAAAACATGAACGCATTTTCAAGCAATTATTTCAAACGCTTTGATGCAGGCTTCCGGCTCGGTGTAGGCTTGGCATTTCAAAATTTATATCTGGATTTCGGCTATGACATTGGCCTGTGTAACATAGCCGCCAAAAATTTTGACGAATATGGCTACACCGACTTCGACGGCCGGATACGCACCGGTACGTTTGCCATCACAGCCGGACTGGACTTCTAAACCAGACGCAGGCCTGAAATATGGAAACACAAAACGCTCTCTCTCTTAACGACAACCAGAATTATTTGTACGAAGGGTGAGTCTAAATTCAGATTCAAAAGAAGGAACGTTTAACTGAAAACTTGTCCATCTGGTATTGACACGAAGAAAAATAGTATCCTCCTCCCCCAATTAGAGCCTGGCACAACTCTATTTATACAGATTATACAGAAACTACAAACAAAAATCAGCCAAAGAGACCATGTTTGCTTTGGCTGATATTCATGTTGCCGTTACTGCGGCACGATGATCGCCGTCCGACTGTTCGTAAAATTATAGTCTTTTTTATGGTTTCTTTAACCCTTCCCTATCATTTCTTAAAAAAGGAGATTTTCCTGATATAAATGCTTATATTTGTCACCAAATTCAGCTCAAGCTGTTTTCGGCCTATCAAACAATTGCACACCGCATAAAAACTTATTCAATATGACAGAAGAATCTGTTTTTAAAGACAAGAAAGCGATATATTACACATTAGGTTGCAAATTGAATTTTGCAGAAACATCCACTATCGGGAAATTATTGCACTCCATGGGAGTCACGACGGCCGGGAAAAATGAAAAGGCCGATATTTGCATCATCAACACATGTTCTGTCACCGAAGTTGCCGACCATAAGTGCCGGCAAGCCATTCACAAAATGGTCAAGCAGCATCCCGGAGCATTTGTGGTTGTAACAGGATGCTATGCCCAGCTCAAGCCAGAGACTGTTTCCAGAATCGACGGAGTAGATTTAGTACTGGGAGCCGAACAAAAAGGCGATATTCTAAAATATCTCGAACAACGGTTGCCCCTGCTCCCCAAAGAACGGCAACTGAAAGACGCCGGACATGAGGCCCTGACCATTCCGTCGAAAGATATCCGGACATTCGCGCCGTCATGCTCCTGCGGTGATCGTACACGCTATTTTCTGAAAGTCCAGGACGGTTGCGACTACTTCTGCACCTACTGCACCATCCCTTATGCCCGGGGAAGAAGCCGGAACGGTTCGATAGCCTCGCTTGTCGAACAAGCACGCCAAGCCGCAGCTGAAGGCGGCAAGGAAATTGTGCTTACGGGAGTCAACATAGGCGATTTTGGCAAAACTACCAGTGAATCTTTCTTGGCGTTGCTCCAGGCACTCGATCAGGTGGAGGGAATCTTACGCTATCGAATATCGTCGATTGAGCCCAATCTGCTGACCGATGAAGTCATTGAATTCTGCGCCCGTTCCCGGGCCTTCATGCCTCATTTTCATATTCCGTTGCAAAGCGGAAGCGACGAGGTTCTGAAACTCATGCACCGCCGTTATTCCACCCGTTTTTTTGCGGAAAAGATAGCCCGGATCAAACAGAACATGCCCGATGCTTTTATCGGTGTAGATGTCATTGTGGGCACTCGAGGCGAAACGAAAGAATTTTTTGAAGATGCCTGTCGGTTTATCGAAAGCCTGGACGTCGCACAGCTCCATGTGTTCAGTTATTCGGAACGTCCAGGAACCATGGCGTTGAAAATAGCCCATACCGTGTCCCCCGAAGAAAAACATGAACGCAGCCAGCGTCTTCTGGCACTGTCAGAACAGAAACTGCAGGATTTCTACAAAAGATATATCGGGACAGAACAAAACGTTCTGCTGGAAAAATCGAAGGATCCCAAAGTCATGCATGGTTTCACGGAAAATTACATCCGGGTTGAACTAAACACCTCGGAACAGACAAAGGACAACCAGTTGGTTCGTGTCCGCCTGGAAGATTTTACCGAAGAAGGTACCGCGTTGCACGCTACATTAATTTAAACACAAAACACCATTGCCATGGACAAGATTGCCGTAGTAATTCTAAACTGGAACGGAGCAACCATGCTCCGCAAGTTTCTGCCCGGAGTCGTAGCCTTTTCAGAACCCACCGGAACCGTATATGTGGCCGACAACGGATCGACCGACCAATCCATCAGTTTATTAAAGGAAGAATTTCCTTCCGTACGGCTGATACAGTTCGACAAGAACTATGGATTTGCCGAGGGATACAACAAAGCCCTGCAACAGATTGAGGCCGAATATTATCTTTTGTTGAATTCAGACGTAGAAATAACCGATTACTGGTTAGATCCGTTGCTGGACTACATGGAACAGCATCCGGAGGTAGCAGCCTGCCAGCCCAAACTGCTCAGTCAGCTTACGCCCGAATATTTCGAATATGCAGGAGCGTCCGGCGGCTTCATCGACTATTTAGGCTATCCGTTTTGCCGGGGAAGAATCATGTCCTCTGTCGAGAAAGACCAGGGACAATACGATGAAATTTGCTCCATATTCTGGGCAACAGGTGCCGCATTAATGGTCCGGAAAACTGCTTTCTGGAAAGCAGGCGGCCTCGACGGAGATTTCTTCGCTCACATGGAGGAAATCGACCTTTGCTGGCGTCTGCGCAGCCTGGGATACGGAATAGTCTGCATCCCACAAAGCAAAGTCTATCACGTAGGAGGGGGCACTCTGCCCAAAGAAAATCCAAGAAAGACCTTTCTCAACTTCAGAAACAATCTGCTGATGCTTTACAAGAACCTGCCTGAAAACGAACTGCATCGGATCATGATCTTCAGAATGTTTCTGGACACACTTGCAGCATTCCTTTTCCTGGCCAAAGGCGAAGTACGCAGCTTTAAAGCGGTTTTCAAAGCCTATCATGAGTTCCGGTCACTCAAACCGAAATTCAAGAAAAAACGAGCGGAAATACAAAAATCAAAAATTACTTCGGAGATACCCGAACGGGTAAACTACAGCATTCTCGTTGCTTATTACTTTGGGGGTATCAGGAGGTTTACCCAGTTATAACACCACTGTTTCACGATCTTTTTAAATAAAAATTTGCATTTTAGTTGGTTTTATCTTATTTTTGTAAAGTGATTTAATATAAAGTTAACTTGAAACACAAAAGTATTCTGCTTATAATCTTGACCGTGGTGCTTGGTTCCTGTCAGGTGGACTGGCAAAAGTGGTTACATACTCAGGAAGAAGAGAGTATGACCATCCGGCGTTATGACAGAATTCTGGATGAATTCGTTTCTCTGAACAGCTATTCCGCATTGCAACGGATGAATACGGAATACTCTCAAGAGACCCTCCTGCTGATTGAAAACGTCCTGTCGTTGGGAAAAGTAGAGGATCCAAACATCGACCGGAAGATTCGGGAATACTTTCTGGATTCCACGCTTCAGGTGATTTTACAAGACGTACATCAGACATATCCCGACCTATCCTCCGAAGCTCAACGTTTGGGCAAAATCTTCTATGCCATAAAAAAAGAAGATCCCAATTTTACCATTCCGCTGGTTTATACTCAGATTTCAGCTCTGAACCAGAGTATTGTCGTAGGTGATTCTATTTTAGGAATCAGCCTGGACAAATACTTAGGCGAGAACTATCCGCTGTATGCCACATATTATTATCCCTGCCAGAGACGTTCCATGAAAAGAGAACGGATTGTATCCGACGCAGCCTCATTTTATCTTTTCTCAGAATACTGGAAACCCGGTGACACGGAAACCCTATTAGACAGAATGGTATTTGTGGGAAAAGTACACTGGGCCATTGCACATCTGCTTGGCGACATTTCCCTGGCCGATGAAATAGACTTTAAGGGAAAACGCAAGGAATGGTGCATCAAGCATCAGGCCGAAGCATGGAAATATTTGTCGGATCATGGACTTCTGCAAACCAAGGATTTCATGCAGACGCGTGTGTTCATGGCTCCTGCTCCCTATACAAAAGGTTTAGGAAATGAATCGGCCGACCAGCTCGGTTACTGGTTTGGCATCCACATCGCAGACGCTTTTATGAAAAAGCATCCCGACACCAGTATCTGCGAACTTTTGAAAATGAGTTCACAGGAAATCTATAAAGCATCCGAATACCGGCCCTGACCTTCCCGACTGACAACCATCCGAAATCAAACGCATCATGATAGAAAATGCACTTTATTTGTTGCCGGTAACGTTAGGCGACACACCTGTTGAAAAGGTACTTCCCAGTTACAACAAGGACATTATCCTGCAAATAAAACATTTCATTGTCGAAGACGTGCGCTCAGCCCGACGTTTTCTGAAAAAAGTAGAACGCACGATCGATATTGATGCCCTGCATTTTTATCCTATGGGGAAACACGCTCCGTCCGAACAGTTTGCCACATATCTGAAAATTCTGGAAAACGGCGAAGCCATGGGGGTGATTTCAGAGGCCGGTTGTCCGGCAGTAGCCGACCCGGGAGCCGACATTGTAGCCATAGCACAGCGTAAAGGACTGAAAGTGGTGCCTTTAGTCGGGCCGTCGTCCATGATTCTGGCCATTATGGGCTCCGGATTCAATGGACAAAGTTTTGCTTTCAATGGATATTTGCCCGTTGATCCCGGAGAAAGGACAAAAAAAATCAAACAACTCGAGCAACGTTCGCTGGCCGAGTCTCAAACCCAACTTTTCATCGAAACTCCGTACCGGAACAGCAAAATGATCGAAGAACTGCTGCGCACACTGAAGCCGCAGACAAAATTGTGTATCGCCGCAGGCATTACCTGCAACGAAGAATACATCCGAACGAAAAAGATCCAGGAATGGAAACAAACTAAAATTCCGGACCTGAACAAGATTCCGGCCATTTATCTCATTTATGCTGGAAAATAGCAGAACGGGCCTCCTCCACAACCCGTCCTGATATGTTTAAGGAATATTACGACGGATTCAGGTCCATCCCGCCCGATCAAAAAAATATCTCAAAAAGATAGTAAAAAACACGTTTTACTATCTTTTTGTTTTATTATTCAGAAAACAACAAACAATTCCCAAACTCACCAAAGCCCAATCCGCACAAGCACAATCAGAACATCAGGCAAAAACCAATATTCTTTTTATCCTGAAGTGCGGACACAACGTTCAAATTAAACAAGTAGAAAACCCGTCTTATGGGAAAAATGTGGTGAGCAGAAGACAACATTCAGACCGACATCAGCTACCGGGGAGATGCCAATCTCCTTATCCGCACATCATATGCTCCGTTTGTCCGGGGCTGTTTTTCCTATTTGCTCTCATTGCGGAAACGTATTTTATGGAACTAATCAGTTAACAATCTTGTCGTTACGTCCAGAAAGAGCTTTCACGACGCGCGATTTTCCGAACGGACAGACATCCGGGTGCAAAAAACGCAGTATTGAAGCATCACAAAAACAAAATGTCAAAATGTAAGTACACGGAAGTAACGCCGGCTCAGTTCAAGAGATCCGTTTGACAAGCATGGTTTCCAGTCCCGTTTCATTTTCGATCAGAACAGAAAAATCAAAGCAGAAATTCATATAATTGCAGATATTTCCACTACCTTTGTTTCCGGAAACAAAATCATGCGGTTTGAGGCCAACCCAAGGCTCCGCCCATTCCTAATCAGCAAGAAATATGAAAAAACAGGAACTGTTCCAGGAAGTGATCCAATATTTTGAAAAAACAATGCCCGTTGCTGAAACCGAGCTTCACTATACGACCCCCTTCGAACTGCTTGTTGCCGTAATACTCTCGGCCCAATGTACCGATAAAAGGGTGAATTTAGTGACTCCAAAACTGTTTCACGATTATCCCACAGCCGAGGCTATGGCAGCAGCCAGCCCTGAAACTATTTTCGAATATATCCGCAGCGTCAGCTACCCCAACAACAAATCCCGCCACTTAGTCGGTATGGCTCAAAAACTGATCAAGGATTATCAGGGAATTGTCCCGTCCGATCTCGATGAACTGGTCAGCCTGCCCGGAGTAGGACGGAAAACGGCCAATGTCATTCAGGCTGTCATTTTCGAAAAAGCGGCCATGGCTGTCGACACCCATGTGTTTCGGGTCAGCCATCGCATCGGTCTCGTCTCCCCAAGCTGCACGACACCACTGAGCGTAGAAAAGCAACTGGTCCGATATTTCCCCGACGCCATCATTCCCAAAGCCCACCACTGGCTCATCCTCCACGGGCGATATACCTGCACGGCACGAACGCCGAAATGCGCCCAGTGCGGTTTGACCGGAATCTGCCGGGAATATCAGAAAACACACAGACAGACTTCGGTTCTACCCTGATTTTTCTTTCTCAAAAGAAACACCCTATCATTTTTTTTACTACATTTGCAAGGAAATGAAATTCATTCATCATGAAAGAACCATTTTAATCAAACTAAATAAGAAACATTATGACAATCGACAATTACAAATTTGCCGGAAAAAAGGCAATTGTCCGCGTGGACTTCAATGTTCCATTGGATGAAAATGGCAAGATTACTGACGATACGCGTATCCGTGGTGCATTGCCTACACTGAAAAAGATTCTGGCAGACGGCGGTGCCCTGATCATCATGTCGCATATGGGCAAGCCCAAAGGAAAAGTCAATCCGAAACTCTCTTTGAGCCAGATTGTTGACGCTGTATCAGCTCAGTTGGGTGTTGCCGTTAAATTTGCTCCGGACTGTGCAAAAGCTTCTGAAGCAGCTGCTGCCCTGAAACCGGGCGAAGTCCTGTTACTCGAAAACCTTCGTTTCTATCCTGAAGAAGAAGGCAAGCCTGTAGGCATCGACAAGGAAGATCCTGCATACGAAGAGGCCAAGAAAGCCATGAAAGCTTCTCAGAAAGAGTTTGCCAAGACTCTGGCTTCCTATGCTGACTGCTACGTCAACGATGCATTCGGCACAGCTCACCGTAAACATGCCTCAACGGCTGTCATCGCCGACTATTTTGATGCCGACAACAAAATGCTGGGCTACCTGATGGAAAAAGAAGTTCAGGCCGTCGACAACGTATTGAGCAACATCAAACATCCGTTCACAGCGATTATGGGTGGTTCCAAAGTTTCGACGAAAATCGGAATCATTGAAAACTTGATGGACAAAGTTGACAACCTGATCCTCTGTGGTGGTATGACCTATACTTTTGCCAAAGCTCAGGGAGGCCATATCGGCAAATCAATCTGCGAAGATGACAAACTGGATCTGGCTTTAGACATCATTGCAAAAGCAAAAGCAAAAGGTGTAAATCTGGTTTTGGGTACGGACTGTGTTGCTGCTGACGATTTCTCAAACGATGCACACACGCAGATTTGTCCGGCCAATGCCATTCCCGAAGGCTGGGAAGGTCTGGATGCAGGCCCGGCTACCCGCGAAGCTTTCGCTGCAGCCATTAAAGGTGCAAAGACCATCCTTTGGAACGGTCCTGCCGGTGTCTTTGAATTCGACAACTTCACAGCCGGATCAAAAGCCATTGCCGATGCCATCGCTGAAGCAACCAAGAATGGTGCTTTCTCTTTGATCGGCGGCGGAGATTCTGTAGCTTGTATCAATAAGTTCGGCATGGCCGACCAGGTTTCGTACATCTCAACCGGTGGCGGCGCCCTGCTCGAAGCCATCGAAGGCAAGATTCTTCCGGGAATTGCAGCCATCAAAGGTTAATCAGAATCCGACAATCAATCTTAATATTGGGGGTAACCTGGCTTTTCGGGTTACCCTTATTTTTAATATTTTCAAACGTATGAGGAAAGTATCCGCACTGCTACTGCTGACGCTTACGTTATTCTGCGCGTGTCAGGAAAAAGAAAAGAAGGGACAACTCACTCCTGAAGAAATTGCCCGGAAAGATTCCCTGGCATTAAAACTGGCCCTGATGCCCACTTTGGACTGTCTGCCTTTCTATTATGCTGAAGAACAAGGTATATACGACTCCCTGGGTCTGGACCTGCGTATCAAGACTTATCAGGCACAGATGGACTGTGACACAGCATTCTCGGGCAATACGGTGCAGGTTAGCTATACCGACCTCATCCGGGCTACCTTGCTGCAGCAGAAAAGAACAGGTCTGCACGTCATTATGGCAACAAACGGAAATTACCAGCTGATCGTTTCCGATACGAACCAGGTGACTCCGCTAACTTTCATCAAAGGCAAGATGATCGGCCTAGCCCGCCATTCCGCAACGGACTTCCTGAGCGATTACCTCACAACCAAAGCACAAATCGACACGACGGATATTTTCCGCCCTCAGATAAACGCTCTGAGCATCAGAACACAGATGCTTGAAAATGCCACTCTCGATGCCGCGTTTCTGCCTGAGCCTTATGCTACGGAAGCACAGCTTCATGACTGCTGCAAAAGCATTTACAACACGTCGACAGACAGTATCTTCCTGAATGCCGTCATGGTGCGGCACGAAGTACTTCAGGACAGCAACCGGAACGCACAAATAAAGAAACTGATAGCTGGATACAACACCGCTGTTCTTCAGCTCAACAAACAGATACAAGACAATACGATCGGTAATTTTCGGCATTTGCTTCAGATTTCCCGACAGGTAGCCGATTCCATAAAATTCACGCCTTACAAGAAATGCGAGCTGCCCCAGCAAAGGCAAATACAAACAGCCATAAAATGGCTTAAAAGCAGGCAACTTATTCCAGCGGATTACGAAGACACTCTGTGCATTACAACATATACCAACCAATAACCCAAGAAAGAGCAGGAGCATATGAATCAAGAAAATTTCAACATTCTCTACAAGAACACCGTAGAAGCACTGGACAATTATCGGCTTAAAGACGCACTTTCCTGCCTGCATGCCCTTTGCGTGGAACTGAACGATGCCACACTCTCCATTGAGCAGGAAAGTATAGACAGCACGTATCAAATGATGCTTCATTTCATGTCTGAAGGCGGAAAGGACCCTCAAAGATTCTTGATCCATGACGGACTGCTCCAGAGAAGCTACGCCCTGCTGACCCGAAGCACACGCACGTTCAAACAGCATAACGGAACGGGAATCTATGCCGAAACCTTGAGAAAGACCGATGCCGAACAACGTACATGCAGTCGCGACGCACTGATCGAACGTATCCGTCTGCAAATGGAAGCCCTGTCCCAGACAACAGGACAAGGCTATGATATGGTGGCCCAAAAGAATCTTACCGATCATCTCAACCAGCTCTTCAATTATATCTGGACGGATCCCTTGTATGAAACAACTGAAGCACAGGCGCTGGCCAACTTTCTGTCGGAACTAAACTCCGTCCAGACACGTTTCCTGCTTTCGGCCCTGATGCTTAGTCTGCTGGAAGGATTCGACGCACAAAAATTCAGAATCATCCTGTCCTTTATGACTCGCGATGATGAAGAAATCCGCTGTCATGCCCTAATCGTATTCTATTTCATTTGTCAGAAACATGAAAAAGAAATCCGATGTCACCGGAACCTGCTTCAGGAAATATCCCAGATAAAAAACGACGCACGCCTGCAATTCGACCTGATACAACTCCAAAAGCAACTGATTATCTGCCAGAAAACAGAAAAAGCAGAGAAACAGATGCAGGAAAAGATCATGCCCCAGCTCATCAAGGGAAACTGGGACCAGATCAGTAAAATCGGGATTGACGATCAAGTGGACTTGCACGATCTGCTGAAAAACAATTTGAACAGCAGTCAGGAAAAAAAGCTGCAGGACAGCATACAAAAAATCATTAAAATGAACGAAGAAGGGATCGACATCAATACGGGCATTTTCAAAAGCATGTGCAATCTGCCTTTCTTTCACAGCCTGACAAACTGGTTCTGGCCTTTCGACGACAATCATCCCGACATCTATCCCATTTTGCACGAATCAGACGGCAATCAAAAGAAAATATCCAAAGTTCTAAATTCAGCCATTCAAATGTGCGATCTGGACAAATATGGCATGGCCATACTGATAAACAATCTGCCGGTACAGAATAAAGATGCCCTGATGAATGATTTGCTATCGACACTGGACTATCAGGCCTATTCCCAACTTACCGACAAATCCGTGAAAGCTGTCCTGAAAAGTGAGGCACAAAGTCTTTACCGATTCTTCTATTTCTATACGTTCAAGACTCAATTCTACAATCCCTTCCAGCATAACTGTCTGTTTACCGACAATCAATTCTTAAGCGAGATTGTCCGTTCTACGGATTTTGAGGAAGAAATGGCCGATTTTCTATCAGCAGTGGAAGAAGACTTCGAAGCGGTTATTGAATATACGGAACATCTGATAAAAAGCCGTGAAGTAACGGCCAAATATTTGAAACAGATAGGATTTGCCTATCAACAAACCGGAAACTTCAACAAGGCCCTACAATATTACCAGCAGGCAGACTTACTCGAGCCCAACAATGAATGGACCCTGAACCAGCAACAACACTGCTACGAACAGACCGGACGCACAGATCTGCGCCTGCAATGTCTCATCCAGTTAGAAGAAATGGAACCCGATAAAGTGGAAATTTCCATGGAAATCATTTTATGCCTCATCCAGTTGAAACGTTTTGACGAAGCCCTGAAAAAAGGATTCAAACTGGAATATCTGGGAAAAAAAGAACTGTTTGCCCAACGAATCATCGGATGGTCCTATTTACAAACACAGCAGGCTGAACAGGCCCTGAAATATTACGAGAAAATTCTCAGCCATCCAAAAGCCAAATGGGAAGACTATATCAATGCAGGGCATGCAGCCTGGATTCTGGGCAATCTACCAAAAGCTGTGGAATATTACCGGACCTTTGTCCAACGCTATCTCAAGAACGATCCGGATTGGGAAAGCAAGTTTCTTGAAGACCGTCCTCTGTTTGATGCCTATCAGATAGAAAGCAAGGACATCTATCTGATGATGGATCTGATCCATCCCTGACCACCGGTCAGATCAACGGAATCAGGAAACGGAAGAACCAGCCACGGAAACGCTGCCCGAAAGTGGTCCGCTTCTTCCAGTTTTCAGGAGTCAGGCGGGTACAATGACTCTTGTCGGATTCAAATACCTGCTGTAATTCCTGCGTGGTACAGGTATCCATGACAAAAGCATTGACTTCGTAGTCGAACGTCAGACTTCTACTGTTCAGATTAGCGGAACCGATCGTACAGAACAGGCTGTCCACCATCATCACCTTAGTATGATGAAAACCCGTTTCGTAAAAATAAATATCAGCACCACGCTTCATCAGCTGATGCACATTATAGGCCACAATGTCCGGAATGAGCTTTACGTCTGATTTTGTAGAAACCATGATCTCAACCTTGATGCCACGATCCAGCGCCCGATACAGCGCCCGACGCACACTTCGTATCAGCGTAAAATAAGGATTGACGATCTGGATTCTCGACTGTGCATTATCGATTGCTATCCGATATGCCTCCCGCATGATGCGGGGACGGATCCGGGGCACCCGATCGACAACTCCGACCAGCTTCTTTCCGGCTGTCGGTGTCGTATCGGGACGCAAGCCCTGAAAATCGGCCCGATCGTGTGCCATGTCGGCAAGCAAAAGTGTATCCGGAACCACAGGCCGGCCCGTAGTCTTTTCCCACATGTCATTGAAAATCTCCTCATAAACGGAAACGGCCTCGCCTTCAATGCGCATATGCATGTCGCGCCATTCTCCGAATTCAGGCTTCCCCTTTATATAATAGTCGGCCACGTTCATGCCTCCGGTATAAACGAGCTGTCCGTCTATAATCACAATTTTACGATGATCCCGGTGTAAGGCATGATTGATCCACGGAAAAACAATCGGATCAAAACCATAAATCTCGATACCCGCAGAGCGGATCTTGTTCAAATCGTGTTTTTTTAAGGGGCGATTGTTGCTTTTATTGCCAAAATAATCAAAAAGAGCACGTACACGCACGCCTTCCTTGGCTTTACGGGCCAGAAGGGTAAACAAGGCATTTCCTATCGAATCGTTCCGAAAATTAAAATATTCCAAATGAACGTAATGTTTCGCCTGATCTATTGCGGTCAGCAAATCATCAAATTTTTCTTTTCCACTCTTCAACAGTACCACACTGTTGTCGTCAGAAAAAGGCACCTCCATACTGTCGAGCCCATGCACCGTGAGCGAATCGCTCCGCAACACCTGTGCAGAAACCTCGAACAGACAAACCGTCAGCGCCAATATCAAAACGAAAAAACTCTTCATACAAACAAACCGGCTCAAAGCGTACTATCCGGTTTTTTCTCCTATCTTGTTCGGTTTAGATTCCTGCAAAGATAATGTTTTTCATACACAAATGCTTTCATCCACACACTATTTAGAAAATTTATAGACTTTAAAATGAAACCGTTCCATTAAAAACTATCTTTTCTCGCAAAAAAAGTGTACTTTTGCAACATAAAATCAATCTACCTCAAAACATTTGCAACATGAGTAAACTCGTCATCAATTCTTACGAAGAATTCGAAAAGTATGTAGGCCAGGAACTGGGCGTTTCAGAATACATCGCTGTCACCCAGGACCGTATTAATCTTTTTGCTGATGCCACTTTGGATCACCAGTGGATTCACGTAGATACGGAACGTGCCAAAATTGAAAGTCCGTTCAAGAGTACCATAGCCCATGGCTACCTCACCTTGTCCCTGCTCCCATATATGTGGAACGAAATCATTGAAGTGAACAATCTGAAAATGATGATCAACTACGGTATGGACAAAATGAAATTCGGACAGGCCGTTCTGAGCGGAAACAGCATCCGGCTGAGAACAAGTCTCCAGTCACTGGTCAACCTCAGGGGAGCAGCCAAGGCTGAAATCAAGTTTGCCATCGAAATCAAGGAAACAGGAAAGAAAGCACTTGAAGGAGTAGCCATCTTCATCTACTACTTCAACAATTGAGTTGCGTTCCTCCGACGCACCAACGATGAACTGCCCTAAAAGGGGCAGTCCGAACAATATTCTCCCTATCCCTGCCCTGCAAAAAGAACTTTCATGCAGTGTAGGGATATTCATTTTAATACAGACGTTCCCACAGAATATGAACATCACTTCAACGAAAAACAATCCGGCCGTCAAGGCATACAGCAGCAAAGAAATACTTCATATTGCCTATCCCATTCTTATCAGCCTGATCATGGAACAAATGATCGGCATGACCGACACGGCTTTCCTCGGACGTGTCGGAGAGATCGAACTGGGAGCATCTGCTATTGCCGGCATCTACTATATGGCTATTTTTATGATCGGATTCGGATTCAGCATCGGATCGCAAATTCTGATAGCACGACGGAACGGCGAAAAACATTATTCCGAAATAGGAGACATTTTTTATCAGGGTGTCTATTTTATGATTATTCTTGCCGCAACAGCGTTTCTGCTGACCCGCCTGCTATCCCCCTGGCTCTTACCGAAAATCATCTCGTCGCCACACGTTTGCGATGCAGCCCAGAGTTACATTAACTGGCGCATATTCGGTTTCTTCTTTTCCTTCATCGGAGTGATGTTTCGTGCATTCTTTGTCGGAACGACACAGACCAAGACTCTGACATTAAATTCATTGGTCATGGTCGGTGCCAATATTATTTTCAATTATATCTTGATATTCGGAAAATTCGGTTTTCCGGCATTAGGCATCGCAGGCGCAGCCATCGGTTCGTCGCTGGCCGAATTAGTCTCAGTACTGTTCTTCATCGTTTACACCATGCGCCATGTCGATCGGGCGAAATATGGCCTGAATCATCCGGAACGCTTCAGCCGGAAAAAGCTGAAACGCATTCTGAATATATCCCTATGGACCATGATACAAAATTTCTTGTCACTGTCCACATGGTTCCTGTTTTTCCTCTACATCGAGCATTTAGGAGAACGCCCTCTCGCCATTACGAACATTATCAGAAATGTCTCAGGCATCACATTCATGGTCATCATGGCTTTTGCCTCAACATGCGGGTCGTTAATAAGCAACCTGATTGGAGCCGGAAAAAGCGAAACGGTACTGACAACCATCCGGCAACATATAAAACTGACTTACTTCATCGTTTTACCACTCAGTCTGCTGTTTGCTCTGTTTCCCAATATTGTTCTGAGCATCTATACCGACATACCCGAATTAAAGGCAGCGGCTGTTCCGTCGCTGTGGGTTTTCTGCACCACTCCACTGGTGATCGCTCCGGCCAACATCTATTTTCAGGCTGTCTCAGGAACCGGGAATACCAGAATGGCTTTCCTGCTGGAGCTCGCAACCCTGGCCGTATACACGGCATATATCACCTTGATTGTCCTTTTCCTGCGCCTGGACGTAGCCTGGTGCTGGACATCGGAACATGTTTATGGTTCAATCCTGCTTCTGCTCTGCATCATTTATCTGCATCGGGCAAACTGGGCCGGAAAACAGATATAATAACCCTACACGGCCTGTCAGGCCAAAGGCAAATCAGATCAGAAAAGGCCCGTTCTCGATGGGATTACCCTGAACAGGATATATCAGGATGAAATTATTCTGCCGGAAATACTTGTTGAGATAACCAGGAATCTTAGGCATGACCGGATGGTAGGAAAGACCATCCTTCCGGCTTAAAAAGACCCACATGCAATCATTCGCCTTGACATCCCGAAAAACAATCAGAAAATCATTCCAGTCGTCAAACTCACGGTAATCAATCTCGCCTGCATCATTTCCAAAATATCCTTTGGCGGCCTCAATGCTTTCATGCGCCCCATAAAGCACACTAACCGCTCCTGTATTCGCAATAATCGTCTTGATCTTACGCATGACCTGAACAAAACCAACTTCCTTTTCAGCCTTAGGCGGCATCAGGAAAATATTTCGCCGGATAGTAGCCAAAGGTTGCATCGGCTTATAAATAAACGTATTAACACCACCGGAACACAAAATGCCATCCGTAATTTTTCCAAGAAAATCCGATGGAATAGACTTATGTTGATGCAAACCGAGCACCATATCGGTAATGCCATGCTCGCACACGACACTGGTAATCGCATTGGCCGTACTCAAATCATAACGAATAAGATCGCGAACACGAACATCGGCAGCCGCCCCCGTATGTACCGCCTTGTCCAACAAGGCTCTGGAACGTTTCAATTCAGCATCATCCGATTCATTACTGTTTATGACACGCAAAGCGTACACTCCGTCCTTGTTTTTCGGCGATTTGATGGCCAGACTCAAATTAACGAGTTCCTCTACCGTATTCTTGTTACTGACAGGAATCAAGATATGCTCTCGCGGCATCTCTTTCTCATTTTTATCCGCACCAGTACGCTTCATATCCTGCAAGGCCAGATTCTGGGCACCTTTTTGAGCAACAAAGGTAGCTATCGTGCAGGTAACTAAAATCATCAGAATCGTCCCATTCAGAACACTTTCGTTTAACAGACGTATCGGTTGCCCCTCGGTATCTGTTCCAAGAATGATGTTATATCCTACCATGACAGCGGCAAGCGTAGCTGCGGCCTGCGCATTGCTCAGGCCAAAAATGACCCGTCGTTGATCTGCCGAAAAGTGAAATGTCTTCTGAGTCATCCATGCTGCCAAGAACTTGGTCCCGGTTGCCACCAAAATCATCACCAGACCAACCTCTATGGTTTCCCAACCATTAAAAAAGGCCCTGTAATCGACCAGCATACCGACACTCAACAGAAAAAATGGAATAAAGATAGCATTTCCCACGAATTCTATGCGATTCATCAACGGTGAACTTCTGGGAATCAAACGATTCAAAGCCAGGCCACAAAGGAATGCACCGATAATGCCCTCAATACCGGCCAACTGCGCCAGAAAGGCCCCTAAGAATAATAATGAAAGCACAAATATATATTGCGAAATGGGATCGTCAATCTGTTTAAAGAACCAACGTCCCAATATGGGAAATCCCCATATAACCAGCACGGTAAAGACAATAATCGAAACAGTAAGACGAATCCAGAACAAGGTATTGACTTCGCCCGTCGTCATACCGACCACTATGGTCAGAACCAGAAGTGCCAGCATGTCCGTCACCATGGTTCCACCTACCGTAATGCCCACAGCCGGATTCCGGACAATATTGTATTTGCTGATAATAGGATAAGCTATCAACGTATGCGAAGCAAACATACTGGCCAGCAAGACAGAAGTCATCCACGAAAAACCAAGGATCCACCGACCGACTGCAGTACCCACAATCAGAGGTATCCAAAAAGTATACATACCAAAAGTAAGACTTTTCAGACTGTTCTTCTTAAAATCATTCATGTCGATCTCCATTCCGGCAAGGAACATGATATAAAGCAATCCGGCCGTACCGGACAGAATAATACTGCTGTCACGCGAAACAAGATTAATGCCATAAGGACCAATAACAGCACCGGCAATGATCAATCCTAACAAGGGAGGTATCCTCAATTTGTTCAACAAAAGCGGAGCACCTAATATAATTATCAGAATGATCAGAAATTTCAATATAGGATCTTCTACGGGAAGAGACAAGGAAAGAGCAAACGACATCATAGGCTCAGAATTTTAACGTTTAATGAAAAACAGATCCGTTCTGACAGACCTTTCTATTGCGAAGATAAGATTTTTCAACGCGAATGCAAAAAAACAGTTCACATTTTATCCGTCCACATCAAAGAAAAAAGTGCTTGAAACAGATTAAAAGGATTCATACAAAGAAAAAACAAGAGCAATTCAGCCCATCATGATCCTTACAGGCTGAATTGCTAAATTCATTTACGAAAGCACACAGCAAACCACTGCAGGTTTGCACCCAAAAACATTATTTTATTCTCTGATAACCGTAGACAGCCTGCTGCTGAAGCTCTTCTTCTATCCGCAACAACTGATTATATTTGGCCATACGGTCTGAACGGCTCAAAGAGCCGGTCTTGATCTGACCGCTGTTTGTTGCAACAGCAATATCTGCAATTGTGGTATCCTCTGTTTCACCGGAACGGTGTGAAGTCACAGTGGTATATCCGTGCCGATGGGCCATTTCGATTGCATCCAGGGTTTCACTGAGCGAACCGATCTGATTGACCTTTATCAAGATAGAGTTGGCACAACCCAATTCTATCCCCTTGGCCAAAAAAGCAACATTCGTCACAAACAGATCATCGCCCACCAACTGACAACGATCACCAAGCCGGGCTGTCAATTGCTGCCAGCCATCCCAGTCATTTTCACTCATGCCATCTTCAATCGAATCGATGGGGTATTTTGAAACCAGCTCCTCCAAATAATCGATTTGTTGTTTTGACGTACGTTTCTTTCCTTGAGCTCCTTCAAAAATCGTGTAATCGTAGATTCCATCCTGATAAAATTCAGACGAAGCACAATCCATTCCTATCTTTACATCACGACCAGGTTCATATCCTGCCTGTCTGATTGCCGCCATAATGGAATCCAGCGCATCCTCAGTGCCACTTAATGCCGGTGCAAAACCACCTTCATCACCAACAGCCGTACTTAAGCCACGACGATGCAAGACCTGCTTCAATGCATGAAAAACTTCTGCTCCCATACGCAATCCTTCACGGAAAGAAGGCGCTCCGACGGGACGAATCATAAACTCCTGAAATGCAATCGGTGCATCCGAATGCGAGCCACCATTGATGATATTCATCATCGGAACGGGCATAACATAAGTGTTTACTCCACCGATATAGCGATATAACGGCATCCCTAAATAAGCAGCTGCAGCACGGGCAACTGCCAACGACACGCCTAAAATGGCATTGGCTCCAAGATTTGATTTCGTTGCCGTACCGTCTAATTCGATCATTTTACGATCTATGGCACGCTGTTCCAAAACAGAGCAACCAATCAGAGCTGGCGCTATGACCTCATTAACATTCCTGACGGCTTTCAAGACGCCTTTGCCTCCGTAACGAGCCTGATCGCCATCACGCAATTCAAGGGCCTCGTGTTCACCTGTTGACGCCCCCGACGGAACTGAAGCACGTCCTTGAATACCCGATACCAGAGTAACTTCTACTTCAATGGTTGGATTACCTCGGGAATCCAAAATTTCCCGACCTAAAATACTACTGATTTTCATTTGATTAGCTATTTAATAAAATTCAAAGATACAGCCTCGAATACATCATTTTGCTGTAACTGCGAATTTATAACATCGTCCAATATAAACCAATACCCAAAATCAGGTAAATTGAAACGTTCAAATAATTACTGAAAAAATACGATATTCGTTTTTACAGCAATTATTCAATTTAATTTGCGTATTGGCAATAAGAACTTTACCTAATATACCGTTACGGTTTCAAAACCTTATTTGTAAAATACTTATTTACATTTTTATCAGCGACGGACATTTATGCTGTCGGCCATCAACTGTGTTTTTCATGTTTACCACATCTCAAGAGATCAATCTATTATTGCACTTGTTACATTTGTAATATATGGAACATTGGACATGCTCTTGTATGGCAAACGAAAAAAATGAGTGGTACAAGTTCTGAAAAACTTGCACCACTCTACCATCAATTCTCATAAAAGCCACTGCTTTTATATCGACCATGAAAACGTAATGAGATTATCTTTTCTGTCACAGAAATGATTATTATCGAATAAACAATAATTCTCTATATTTAGGTAAGGTCCACATCTGATCGTCGACAATCAGTTCCAACTTATCAATGTGATAACGAATTTCTTCCAGTGCAGGCACGATATGATCGTGATATGCAACGGCTTTTTCGCGTTCATTCTCAATCTTGTTGGCAACCTTGCGTGATTCTACCATCTGATCCACGTGTTCCTTAATGAAAGCCGTACGTTCAGCAATCTCTTCGATCAGTTCCACGTTCTTACTTGACAACTGGTCACCTTTCTCTTGCGAGAACAGACTCCGCATCTTGTAAACATTGTCAATCAGTGAGGTTTGATACTGGGTAGCTACTGGAATAATGTGATTCATGGCTAAATCGCCCAATACACGAGCTTCAATCTGAATTTTCTTCGTGTACATTTCCCATTTGACCTCATTTCTGGCCTCAAGCTCCTTCTTAGACATGACACCCGTGCTCTCGAACATCTTGATGGAATCAGGAGTCAAGTAATTGTCAAAGATTACGGGAACACTTGTTTCGCAATCCAAACCTCTCTTACGAGCTTCTTCCTTCCATTCCTCGCTATATCCGTTTCCATCAAAATGAATAGGCTTACATATTTTAATGTACTTGCGGATTACCTCCAGAATGGCAGCCATTTTATCCTCTCCCTTATTAATCAGCACGTCCACTTCATTTTTAAATTCAGTGAGCTGCTCAGCTACTGCTGCATTCAACACGATCATGGCACTGGCACAGTTAGCTTCAGAACCTACAGCACGGAATTCAAAACGATTTCCGGTAAAAGCAAACGGAGAAGTCCGGTTACGGTCCGTATTGTCGATCAGCAATTCCGGAATCTGAGGAATATCCAGTTTCATTCCATGTTTACCACTTAACGAAAGCATGTCGTCGTTGGTACTTTCTTCAATATGCTTGAGTACCAGAGAAAGCTGTTCGCCAAGGAAGCTGGAAATGATGGCTGGAGGCGCTTCATTCGCTCCAAGACGATGTGCATTGGTCGCGCTGGAAATACTGGCTTTCAACAGTCCGTTGTGACGGTAAACAGCCATAAGTGTATTCACTACAAAAGTAACAAAGCGCAGATTGTCCTTAGGCGTTTTACCTGGAGCCATCAGCAAAATACCGGTATCGGTACCTAATGACCAGTTATTATGCTTACCGCTTCCATTTACCCCCTTGAAAGGTTTCTCGTGAAGCAAAACGCGAAAACCATGGTTACGCGCAATTTTACGCATCAAAGACATAATAAGCATATTGTGATCATTAGCCAAGTTGCATTCCTCAAATACCGGTGCCAACTCAAACTGATTGGGAGCAACTTCGTTATGACGCGTTTTCACAGGAATACCCAGCTTAAGAGCTTCTATTTCCAATTCCTTCATAAATGCTGCCACACGTGTTGGAATGGCTCCAAAATAATGATCTTCCAATTGCTGATTCTTCGCCGAATCATGCCCCATCAACGTACGTCCGGTAAGCAAAAGATCTGGACGGGCGGCATAAAGCCCTTCGTCAACAAGGAAATATTCCTGTTCCCAACCCAAATAGGCATTCACTTTCTTGACTTCCGGATTAAAATAATGACACACATCCGTCGCTGCCTTATTAACCGCACGCAAAGCTTTCAGAAGCGGTGCCTTATAATCAAGCGACTCACCGGTGTAAGCAATAAACACAGTCGGAATACAGAGCGTATCATCAACAATGAAAGCTGGAGACGAAGGATCCCATGCAGAATATCCTCTGGCCTCAAACGTATTACGGATTCCACCATTCGGGAACGAAGAAGCGTCCGGCTCCTGCTGAACCAACAGTTTACCACTAAATTCTTCAAGGACACCGCCCTTACCATCATGTTCGATAAACGCATCATGTTTCTCAGCAGTACCTTCCGTAAGCGGAGCAAACCAATGGGTATAATGCGTAGCTCCCATTTCCAATGCCCAACGTTTCATTCCTGCTGCCACTTCATCCGCAATACTGCGGTCCAATGGGCTGCCATTGTCGATCACATCAATCAGTTTCTCAAAGACCTTACCAGGAAGATACTTAAACATCTTTTCCCGGTTAAAGACAAACTTTGCGAAATATTCCGAAGGTCGTTCGGCAGGTATTTCAACACTTACAGGTCTCTTTTTAAAAGCCGTTTCCACGACTCTGAATCTTAATGTTGACATATCAGTTTGTGTTTAGGTTGTTATAAACTTTCTTTTATTCTCTGCATAGCTTCTTCACAATTTTCACGTGAACCGAAAGCCGTTAATCTAAGATAACCTTCTCCGTGCGGACCGAATCCGGAGCCTGGCGTACTGACAATATGCGCTTTATTCAGGAGTGTCTCAAAGAAATTCCAGGAACTCTGGCCACCTGGTGTCTTCAACCAGATATATGGTGAATTAACCCCTCCGTACACCGTCAATCCTGCCAAGCTCAGTCCCTCGCGCATGATTCTGGCATTTTCCAGATAATAATCTATATTCTGCTTCACCTGCTTTTTCCCCTCTGAAGTGAAGATCGCTTCTGCAGCACGCTGGGTAATATAGCTGGTCCCATTGAATTTAGTACATTGTCTTCTGTTCCATACCGGATTCAAAGGAACCTTGGTGCCCTGAACTGTCGATGCCATCAACTCTTTGGGGATCACCGTATATCCACAACGTACACCTGTAAAACCGGCCGTTTTGGAAAAACTACGAAATTCTATAGCGCACTTCTTGGCTCCCTTGATTTCATAAATGGAATGCGGAATATCTTCTTCACGAATGAAAGCCTCATACGCAGCATCAAACAATATCAAAGTATCATTTTCAAGCGCATAATCAACCCATTTCTTCAATTCATCTCTGTTGAGAGCCATTCCGGTAGGATTGTTCGGACTGCACAAGTAAACAATATCTATTTTGTAGTCAGGAATTTGCGGTGTGAAAAGATTCTCCGCTGTGCAAGGTAAATAGCAAATATTGTTCCATTGACCATTTTCCTGTAACTCACCGGCTCTTCCTCCCATTACATTACTGTCAATATAAACCGGATAAATCGGATCAGTAACTCCTACGGTATTATCTGTTCTTAAAATATCCCCGATGTTTCCGGTATCACTTTTCGCACCATCATTAATAAACAATTCCGATGCCGTCAGTTTAATACCATGCGCAAGATAATCATTTCTCAGGATGGCCTCGATAAGAAAGTCATATCCTTGTTCCGGGCCATAGCCATGAAATGTCTCACTTTTGGACATTTCATCAACAGCCCGATGCATGGCTTCTATGCAAACTTGAGGCAAAGGGCGAGTAACATCACCGATACCAAGCCGTATGAGTTGAGCATCCGGATGCTCCTCTTGAAATTTACCTACACGTTTGGCAATTTCAGAAAACAAGTAGCTTCCCGGGAGCTTCAGAAAATTTTCATTGATTAATGCCATATTATTATTCTTTATTCTTCTTGTTCTACCTCAATAACTCCATCAAACACTTTTACCGCAGGTCCGGTCATCATCAAATGGTCGTTTTCAGCATCCCATGCTATCTGCAGCACACCTCCATCCATAATGATGTCGGCTTTTCGCTTTATACCTTTTGTCAACACTGCAGCCGCAAAAGTAGCACAGGCTCCCGTACCGCAAGCCATTGTTATTCCAGATCCCCTCTCCCACACACGCATACGAATATGCTCCTCATCGTAAATCTGAGCGAACTCAACGTTTACACGATCGGGAAACAACGGATGATGTTCAAGAACTGGTCCCTGATGTTCCAAATCAACACAATTGATATTCTCAACAAACAAAACTACATGGGGGTTACCCATAGATACAGCTACACCCGTGAGATGATCATCTAATTGTACGGTCCTGACATCTGCAGAAGGCCCCATATCCACGGTTACCGTTTCCACAAGATCATGATCGTCCGTATGAATATACAGATACTTTATTCCGGACAAAGTTTCCAAGGTAATCTTCTTTTTATCCGTAAGGCGATGGTCATAGACGTATTTGCCAATGCATCTACTGGCATTACCACACATTTTTGCTTCTGAACCATCCGCATTGAAAATGCGCATACTGAAGTCTGCTATTAATGAAGGGCCAATAAGCACCAATCCATCACCACCTATGCCCGTATGCGGTTTGCTCCAAGCAATTGCACAAGCTTCAGGATTATTTAGTTTCTGATTGATCGTATCAACATAGATATAATCATTACCCGTGCCATGCATTTTAGTGAATTTAATTTCTTTTTTCATACTCATTGGCTATATATGTGTCTTTTTGTTTGTGTTTAGTGCAAAGTTATGCTGTTTTTGTTATTATTGAATCTACATAAGGAGTGTTTTTCAGATAAAAAATTCCTCATTTGACAATTACATATCAATACAAGCCTTTTTAGTTCACAAATAAAACTATAAAAGGCCATAAATCATCAAATCGTAACCATTATCTTCAGGATATACCCGGCATATAAAACCTATCGAACTTCTCAAAAATCAATTTTAATTTTTTTGTAGACGATCCGGCCTATTTTTAGCAGTTCTTAATAAGGGATTCTTGACGTACACAACGTTCTGAACATAAAAAGGAAAAATATGAAAACCTGCTCCATAAACCTGAGCAAGCAGCGTAATGCTACCTGCCACATCATTCCATGGAAAAAATATTGTAACATGAATGCCCTGACATCAGCGCTAAAAACAGGGCTGTTTATCCTGCTTTTAGCCTTCTGCACGATATTGCTCTTACTCAAGATCCGAAGAATGCTATGACAAGAACCCTCGCCATCGGCATTTACTACGATGACTCGGACAACAAAAATACAAAGGGTAAGCTCAGCCTGGTATAATGGTTTCCCGTCCACAATAATTATAAAAGACGCGTTGTCCCAGATACTGTGAAAGCAGTGCAAACTGCTCAACTCCGGTACAATGGCACATACCAACACGACAATCTGGAAAATTAGCCAAAAACTTCCCAATAAATTCTGCTTTTTCTTGTGGAGCGTGCCGAATATGGAAACCACCAAGAACAGCTCGTAATGGAACATCGCTCCACTTGTTCATTACCGTCGTAACGATATTGGTTATCCCCCGATGCGAACATGCGCTGACCAAAACAATCCCCGATGAAGTTCGCAACACGAGCACTTGTTCATCTTTAAATGTATCTGGAATACGTCGTCCGTCATATAAAAGTTCGAATGAATCAAAATGCGTATCCTGCGGATGATTGATAAACAAATCAGGTTGAACAAAAACATCTTTGGCTATTTCCGTAGTATCCGCTATCATTTGAAATCTACTGAAATCCGGACCATTGAGTAAGGAATCAATCCGAAGTAGTCCATTCTCTCTTGTCCCTTTGAACTTTGGAACAAAGATCTCCTTCTTGCAAAGAATCCGGGCTTTCTGATTATATCGAAGAAAAGCAGCAAGTCCTCCCGTGTGATCATTATGTCCGTGTGAAAGAACTAAATAATCAACCTGTTTCAAATCAATACCTAATCTTTGGGCGTTGATCAGAAACAATTCGGAGGCACCAGTATCAAACAAAACCTTCTTTTGCGGCAATTCCAAATAAATACTTAATCCATGTTCTGCACGAAGAGCCTTCCCATAAACACAATTCTCACTCAATGTCACAATTCTGATTTCTTCATTCATCACATAACCATTTATAATTCAAAGATACAACTTCTATCCGTAAAACGACCTGCTTCAGGCCCATAAAATGTCCTGAAGTCAATATAAAGGACTGCTTTCCCTATGAAACGACTATAAACGAACGTATCTAAACAAGATTGCAGTAACATCCTGTTCCATGCAAAAACAGAAAAATAATCAGTAAAAGTTTGCTGTTTTAAAAAAAAGTTGTACCTTTGCAATCGCAAACAAGAAAGAACACTGGTGCGTTAGTTCAGTTGGTTAGAATACATGCCTGTCACGCATGGGGTCAC
>artificially_reared_2__coassemble_42_pt1 | contig 97251 bp, 87 predicted proteins | sample artificially_reared_2__metabat2_low_PE_008 | metagenome-assembled genome bin artificially_reared_2 | reverse complement strand
GGTACAGACTCTTTCATCAAGACGGTCCTTCTTTATGAGGACGCATACAAAAGAATCGACTATACCCGTAAGCCGCTCACTCAGGAAATCATGGATTCTTTAGCCCTATGGACCGGCAATTCATCGGTCTTACAAGGTATCAGGGAGAAAAACGAATTCTACATCGCTCTTGCCAACCGGAAACTGGATCAGCTGGTTTTGAAAACGGGTTCGGAAGTGGAAGGCTTGCAGGAAGGGCAGGAGATTCTGAGCAAACTTACGGAGCCTTATCGCGGCAAGTTCATCCTTCTGGATATTTGGGGCACCTGGTGCGGCCCTTGCAAAGATGCGCTCTCACATGCACAGGAAGAATATCAGCGGTTGGCCAAGTATGATATCCAGTACATGTATCTCGCCAATCACAGTCCAAAAGACACTTGGGAGAATGTGATCAAAGAGTACAACGTGGCGGGGGATAACGTGGTTCACTTTAATCTCCCTCCGGAGCAGCAACAAGCTGTTGAAAGCTATCTCGAGGTTTCCTCGTTCCCTACTTATAAGGTGATTGATCCGGAGGGCCGGGTGCTTGATGTCAAGGTAGACCCTCGCAATCTGGATTCTACCGAAAAGTTGTTCCAACTACTTACCGGAAAATAATATCCCGAAGTTTTTTGTGTGATGAGAAGTGAGTAACACGTAGGGAATAGGAATATTAAAAGAAATATTTCTCTTTTAGGAGTCTTTCTGATTGAAAAACGGAAGATAGAAAAAGTCTCCAATTCTTTCCAATCTTTGCAAAATTGGAAAGAATTGGAGACTTTGCATAGATACGCAGATAAGAAATGGACCGACATCCAATAATGTTTTCTAATAGTTCCTTTTGGGCAAGCGATTGGTTTAAATATATGTAAAGAGTCTATTTACATTAACGTTTTATGTACTTTTTCCCGTTTTGTATGAAGATTTCTCCTTTCATGATGTTACTCCGTTTTCTTCCTTGCAGGTCATACAAGGTGTTATCTTTTAGGATAACTATTTGAGGTATGGTTAGTCCGTTTGTTTCCTCCTTAGGAAAGTCAGCTGCCGAGAATATACATTTACCGTAGTCGTAGCAGGCTATTAAACGGTGAAAATAAATATTTTTGTCTATCAAACCCGTGTTCACGAACTCATCCTTGCTCAGGCCGATACCTTCCACAATATAATAAATGTATTCACCATGGGGGTGGTCAATTCCGGAATCAATCATCAGCCACTTGCGTATTGTTCTGTCAATCACGATGTAATCTTCTTTTAATACGACATTTATATCGTCAAATGCATCTCCTTTGTGAAGATTCATGTCCATGACAAGATCTTCTTCTCCGTCCTCATCTATCCGATACACTTTGCCATTATTTTCGTATGCTACAATATATTGGGGATAAATAACTTCTGCTATGTTCCGATAATCAACAAGCAACTTTTTACAAACCTTTCCATTTACAATGGAGTCACCGTTCACTGTTATGGTCATATAAGCATCCGGTATATCTTGTCTTGAATCCCTATATGATAAGGATAGTTTCCACATCCTTCCTTCAGTCAGTACAGATTGATACACCTTTTGGCTGAGAATATTTTCCGTTGAGAAAAACAGCATTATCGCTAATATCATTATCTTCTTCATTTCTTGATACATTTATTGATCTCGTCTATTAAAATATAAGTATTATACATTGAGTGAAAACCGCTATTTGGAGCGAATAGGCTTCCTCTTTGCGCGACTTCCACAAAGAACTTTATTTCATCAAAATATCCTTGAGTGTATATTTGATTGTTGACGTTTGTGGGTACAAAGTTATTTCGGGAGAAGAGGGTTTCTGTTAGAGCCCTTTTTCGCATCACCTTTTCTAATGGAATGCCAAAGGCTTGTCCCTGCTTGGGGATAAACGTCAATGTTTCCATTTGGTTCAACTCGTATATGCCTCTTTCAGTATTAACGGTCAATGTCTCGTTGGCATTCTGCCAAGAATAGGCGGTGGAAAGTTCCAATATCCCTGTTACGGATTCATGTTTTAATGTCAACAATAGACTTTCTCCGTTTTTACTATGGATATATTCACAACTGCGAATTTCTGCTTTGCCGAAGATATAGCATACATAGTCCAGAGGATGGATAAATAGATCTATCAAAGGGTTTCCTTCTGGATAGCCACCTGTCAGATATCTCATGTTGTAGGTAAGTAATGTTTCTTTTTTAAGTCGTTTAATCAGAATTTTAGTTGCCGGTGCATAGCGCTTTTGCATCCCTGTCACAACAAAACTTTGTTCCAAATCCATTAGCTGTTGCAACTCTGTTAAGAATGAGCAAGGAGGCTTTTCTATAAAGAGGGCTTTTCTACTTTTCAGTACCTTTTTAGCATTGGAAAAATGAGCAGAAGGATTGATAGAGATAAAAACGCCTGTTACTTCCTCGTCTGCAAGTATTTCATCAAGAGATGTTGTAATTTGAACTCCTCTCCATGTTTCTTTCACCAATGGCAGTTTGCTTTCCGATTTGCAGCAGATATATTTCAGATGAACATGAAGATAGTCAAGCACAGGATATAGGTTGTTTGTACTGTGATTACCGATGCCTACAAAAGCAAATTTACCATCGTAAGTATGTTTTAGTTGATGGAGATTGCGCAGTCGTTTATATTGTTCTATGATTCGTTTCATTTTCTGAAAAATTGTTTGTAAGTACACTTTTTGTTTGCCGACCATTGATATTTTCCATAAGTCCATTCAATCAGTCTCTTGGGTAGCACTTTCTCAAAGTTGCGAAGCAGGATAATGTCGTATTTTCTATGGAAGTTTATCCAGCATTTATTGCATTGATGGGAATATTGGCATTGTAACTTTACTGATTTTCTGGCATTGAATATTTCATCCAAAGATTGCTTATGAATATTGCCCAACACAACACTTAAGTTTTGGCATAGCGGTACATTACCATTGGAATGAATGACCAGTTCGCTGAGTATGCTTTGGCAGCGCAAGTGCAGATCCCCCTTACGCCATTCGTTATAGAGGGCCACAAAATCATAATTTTCATCTGTATCATGGATGTTTACCGGTATTTGTTCTATGTAATTCTCCATCTCCACAGTCAGTAGGTCTGCGGTAGTGTCGAAGAAGTCCATTGTGCCGTAAATACCTATTCTGATATCTATGTCATATTGTTTTGCCACATTTATTACATATTCCATATCTTTGAAAGAATTCCAAGGAGATAGGCAAAACATTAGTGATATGGGCACCTCGTCTTTCAAAGTTTCCACTACTTCAATTACTTTGTCATAGCCATTACAGCCTCGCATGTGTTGATAGGTCTCCTTATTCCCATCAAGTGATACATACAAGTGTTTGGGACTGTAAGCCTTCACTGCATGGACGACTTTTTTGGGTGCAAGGCAGTTGGACAACAGTGTATAGCAGGGGTGGTTCTCCTTTAACCATTCCATGATGGTATCGGCTTCCGGGTGAAGCAGAAATTCTCCGCCTTCCAAGCCAATAACAGTATTCTTTGTTACACATTTGCTCTGCACTATAGCCTTTATGTCTTCCAATGAAAGATGTTCTTCTGGCTTTTTCCAAATTGAACAATGCTTGCAGCGTGACTGGCATTGGGTAGTTGCATAAATCATTAACTGACTTAATTTTTTATGATGAGGACGTAGCATATTGTTTACAAACAGTACCCCATTAAATAGATAATCTTTTACTTTATACATCTTAATCGGATTTTTGTTCTATATTTATATAGATTCAATATTCATCCGATAGACTGCGTGAGAATTTATTTAATTACCATGTAAACCTGATACCAAATGGTATAGAGAACATTATAGGATGCTCTGTCCAGATAGTATGTGTACTGCTACCGTTAGGGATATGCCAATATAATGTCGGTTCAACATATAACGCCCATTTTGATAAAAATTTGTATTGTATTCCGATGCTGAAATCGGTTGTCCATTGCACAGAAGGTGTTATATTCCAGCTGTCCGTATAGGCAGACATATTGTTTACAATATAGTCGCAGTTCACTTTCCCGTATATAGGAATCTGTAGAGACATGGCAATAGAACTATATGTCGACAGGTGTTTATAATCTGCTATACGATAAGAGATTCCGAGAGGTATGCCGAGGTAATGTATCTTCTGTTGCTTACCTATATAATAAGATCCGTTACCCATTGTGCTTTTCGACTTCAAGAGAGAGTATTGCAGACCAATCTCAATACTCCATCTTTCAGCAATGGATTTATTTAAAGATAGATTAAACGTAATAGGACGATCATGCTGCTCTTTTTCTATGATTTCGCCTTGGTTGTGGTCGGCAATCTCCATCAGGGTGAGTTTATCTTGTGGAGTTTGGTCATGAACGGTCATGTGCAGATAGCGGCTGTAGTCTTCCCAAGTATTTATATTCTCAGGGAACGTCGGACCGTCAATATCTGGGATAAATTTATCGATGGCAATAAGTTGGTAAATATTCTGAGCCAATGTTGGACCGACGGAACCTGTGGTAAGTATATGCCATTCTGCCGACTTCTTCTTGGTATCATTGAATGCAAATTCATTATCGGATAGTATAAACTGTGGTTTTATGCTATCTACATATTCTGTGCTGTCCTGCTTGTATTCCACAATTTCCATGTCAGATATGGGCGTTTCAACTATGGTAGTGTCTAACAGCTGCGTGGCGTTTTTTTCTTCTTTTTTGTTGGCATTGGAAGGATTTACATTTTTATGTGCAGATATCTGAGCATAAGTTTTTTCTTTTACGATTGAAATATTTTCCTTATTTGTGATGTTTTTTCGTTCTTTATCGTCTTTTACAATAATTGGAGAGTGCTGTGGTTGCAACGTTTTTTTTCTTAAAATAAAATAGCAAAGAGGTATAGCCATAATAATAAGCAAGACGATAGCCAAAAGTTGTCCTTTTGCTATTTTTTGGAGCATTGCTTTGGCTCTTGACAATTGGGACGAAGAACTATGCGGTTCTATTCCCAAAATTTCTGCAATTTCCTTGTGTGAAAAACCTTCTATGGCATATAATCTTAAAATCTTTCCATATCCATTCGGTAATTCGTTTACGAGATTAAGAATGTCTTGTATATTTACAATTGAATCTGCCGAGACGTTCGTATCAACTATTTTTTCTCCTTCATTAATTATTGGGCCGAAACATATTCTGTTCTTTCTCTCCATATATTTCAATGCCACATTTCTGACAATACTGGTTAGCCACTCGCTGAATCGTTCTGGAGTATTGAGATTCTGCAAGGAGGAAAAGGCAAGTATAAAAGCATCATGGACGAGGTCTTTTGCTGTTTCCTCATCTTCTTTTGTTATTTTAATACACAGCCCTAACATTTTAGGATAGTACATATTGTATAATGTTTCAAGAGCGTGTGAATCTTTTGTCTTCGCCCTTTTTACCAGCGTTTTTAAGTCCATATATTTTAGAAAGTGACATATTACTTCCCTATTATTAATATAGATACTTACAAGGACAAAAAGACTGCACGAATAAAGTATTATAATGTAATTTCGCTATTGTAAGTTTCTTTCTTTATTGTCTTTTGCATTCTTTTTCTTTAACGGTAGTCGAAGCAAATTCTTATTTGTCAGACATCTTTTTCTGATTGGGTCACTCATAAAGCCACGTCTACGGATTTATTGACGTATCTATCAGACCATCTATCAGATGATCGTTTCCAATTTATTTTTATCAAAAGCAGTCTGGTGGCAGACTTATCCATTTCCGGCTGCAAAACAACTGTCTGGTAGAAAATGAGGCCACATTTTGGGTGTAATTACCGTCTTCCAGCTTAATAGTAACAAACCATTCGAAATCAGATGTATGGAACAACAATTCAATATTACAGTCGTGCCCACTCATTTTTTATGCGCTTATATTCCAACGGAAGAGAAATCATGTTTCTTCAGGAATAAATTTTCTAACAATGGTAAATCTCTTTTTCTGCGATGTACATTCTTTTTTATAAAATCAAGCAGATATGCTTCCTTGAACATAAATCGTACAGTAGTTTGTAAAAACAGATTCATTGGATGAGCATTTTCCGTTCCGCCACAAATCTTTTCAATAAGAAGGTTAGAAAATATGGGAATGTATAGAATTGGCCATTAAAACTAATATTTTTATAACACAACTTAATGCCATATTTTACGTCTGGATATTTGTCCTCTTTTAATAGTTTGTTCAGTGATGCTGTTGCTCTGGTATTATACGGAGCATGTACTTGTAAAAACCCTTTATGAAATCCTCAGAATATCCTTTGGCCCAAAGAAATTCCTTAAAGTTCATGAGTGCATCTCATAATCATTTTTTCACATAATCCGCACTTGTTTTTGCTTCTTATTTCACATAATCCGTATAATAAATCCTCTATATTTCACATTTTCCTATAGAAAATATGGGAGATTTCTCACCTTTTCCAAGGTGTATTGCTCTCCCAAAAGAGTTTTATTGTTTTCATCTTCAAGATTATTGTTTAAATACTGTATTACTGTTTTTCAAGAAATGGATGATGCTTTCTTTTCTTCGTATTTTCGTTTTGATATATTGTTGTAGCTTTTTGAAGGACAGTTCCAAAATCTTCATTTTATAGTTCTCTAATTCTTTCCAATCTTTGCAAAATTGGAAAGAATTGGAGACTTCTTCTTATAACTGGATTACTTTATTGAATTCTGGCCCAGTGATATATCCCTTTTTTACTTTATTTAATGAGATTTCTGCAATAATTCCTCTTTCCATCAATCCTATTAAATCCGATTTTATGGTAGTAGGGGTTACCTGAAGTCGTATTTGCAGGTCTTTGACTGTGAGGACTTCTTGTGGGGCTTTCTCCAATAATTGGATGATTTCGGCCTGTCGGGAATTCAGGTTTCCGATTTTCAGGAAACGGGATGATGCTCTCTTTTCTTCGCATTTCCGTTTGATATATTGTTGCAGTTCTTTGAAAGATAATTCCAGAACTCTCAGATTGTAGGTAATGAAATATCCCATATCATTATGGTCCTGTTCTGTATAGAGAAATGATTTTTCATATGATTTTTTTCCTTTATAGATGATTCGGGATATGGAAAGATATTCCATGAGCCAATATCCCTGCCGGAGCATATACCAGTAGAATAAAGCTCGGGCAGTGCGTCCATTACCGTCTACAAATGGATGCATATAAGCTAACATGAAATGAATAATGATACCTCGAATAATCGGATGAATAAAAACAGAGGTCCGCGTTTCATTGAAGAATTGGCAAAGTTCATTTACAAATTCTGGAATTTCCTCGAAAGAAGGGGGAGTATGTACGATTTCGTGTGTGATACCGTCTTCTACGACCACTTCATTATTATTGCGGAATCGTCCGGCGTCCTCTTCCCGTTCAAGCGTCTTTTCTGTCATTAAGGCATGCACTTTCTGGAGCATCTCCCGAGTCAGTGACTCGTCCTTATGTTCCACTATAAAACGGATAGTTTGATAATTATTGTAAATCATCTGCTGCGACTTGTCTTTAGGAGTTATTTTTTTCCGGAGCATATCCTTGGCCACTTTTCGGGTGGTTGAGGCTCCTTCCATCTGACTGGAAGAGATGGCTTCCTCCATTAATGAACTGACCAGATACTGTTCCCGGTATTTATCTTGTAGTATGGAATTAGCTCCCCAGGAACCGCCAAAATTCATGTCCATCTCGTGACACAGACGTTGCATCTTGTTGGTAAGTCCGAAATGGATTCCGTATTTATTCCATGCTGTGGTCTGATGTTTAAGTCTTTCCAAAACAACATATGCCCAAAGTTGTTTTGGGGAATAGGGAGCAGGCACTTGTTTGTACTTTACCGTATTCCAATATTCGTAGTTGTCGTTAATTCCTTCTACAATGGATTTCAATGTTTCCGGTAATGGTTGCTGTAGTGCTTCGAATAATTGTTCTGGTGTGATGTTGGGAGTCTGTTCCATATTCTGTTGCATTTTGATGATTTTAATATACCGCAAAATTATCCAATTCTTTCCAATTTTGCAAAGATTGGAAAGAATTGGATAGTTTATAAACGTTTGTTTTGTGGAATAGAATAGGAAAAGGCTCCTTATATATACATAACCTTCATTGTTATTTGAGCTCCAATGGCTGATAGTTCCGGTTGAAACTGCCGGATGGAGGCAAGGCAATTCCATTGATGATCAAACTTGGAGCTAATCCGTAATTGTTATTCTCAGAGATTATGTGGAAACTTTTAATATCAGTAGGACTCAAATAATAACCGGGGTTCTGAGCCCACCTCTTATCCGTTTTCAGCCGGTTTCTTAAAGCAATAAATTTATCTCTTTTTACAGCAACATCCTTTTTATCCTGAAAATAGGTGATTTCCTGTGCTTCTACCGGAAATATAGCTAAAGGTATAAAACGGTGTATGCCATCCTCACTTTCCGCTTTGAGAATCAAGCCGGGCAAACCTTTTAATTTCCAAGGACCATTGGTTACCGGAATATCTACAGAATAAGACACAATCCACGTACGGCCTCCATACTCCGTCTTGGCCCGATTGCAGGGGTATCCCAATACGGAATCCTCTTCTTCCAGTATAGTCCATGACAATTCGCACGGTTCTTTATAGAAATAAAAATGAGGCAGAAGCGCTTCTTTCACGGTAAAAGAAGTGCTTTCCGGATAACCTTGATAAACGGTAACCGCCTCGCTCCAATACGGGTCGCCAGACAGGCAGGGCACGGAAAAGTCTTCGGGGATATAACCTGAGTAACTGGTATAATCTCCATATTTGGCAACGAGATCGCCAATTTCCAATATGGCTAAAGTGGAATCAATAATCGGTTTACCGTCCAGATCTACCGTCATTGTATGATGCTGATAAATACAGCATAACGAACTCTGACCGATTATTTTTTCATTTTCTTGGGCATGAACAGCCATTACCGAAACAAGCCCTAATATGAACAGAAAAGTCTTCATGACAAATTGTTTTGGAGTTTAACCTGTATTTTTATATTGAGCGATTACATCCATATGAACGACAAAAGGAATTCCCGGCCACGCAACCGATAATCATAACTGTAAGTGTTCAGACCGTCGTACACCGTATAACTGTAGTTCTGTCTGTTCAACAGATTATTCATTTCCAGACGCAGACGAATTTTTTTCTTGGGTATCTTATATTCCAGACGAGCATCAAGCAGCAGGGCTTTCTTGTGATTGCCATCAATGAGTGTGGTATATCGCCATTCTCCACCAACACGCATGTTAAAGGACTCTATGGGGCTGTATGTCAGGTGAAAAAACTGGGTGAAGTCTGTGTGATGACTCTTTTGCCGGGATATATCCTGTTTTGAAAATGTTCCGTCTGCACGATAAAAGAGGTTTAGTGGGACCACCGGATTGGCGCGTGCCTCTATGTATCCTCCATATCCCCGCTCATGAATCATCGTCGGATTGCCGGCTGAGAGCATTTGCGACTCCGACCACTGGTAATGTCCGCCAATCGTCAAATGGGTTTTGGCTTCGAACAGGTATTTGGAAAGTTTGCTATCCACATAAATATGGTCGCCGGTATTTTCCATCAGTTTTTCGGTTAACGACAAATCGTCGCCATTCAGATTTTGACCGTCCATCGTGTTGTTGAAACTGTGTGTATAGCTGATGTTGGTGTTGAAAAACCAAAAAGATAAAGGAGACTGCCATTCATAAATCAGACTGGACTGGCTGACACGGCTGGTACCAAAAGTTCCGGAACGGATTTGCTGGGTGCGGTAATCGGTTTGGATCGGATTGCCCAAAAGCGAGAAATAATCTCCATACCGATGTTGCCAGTCTGAACGTCCTTCGAAACTGGACCGGGCATTGATGATATAATGGAAGAACAGACTGGCATCTGCAAAACTGCGGTTAAACTTCATCTGTCGGTCGGCAATACGATTCTCGTAATCATTCCGCAAAAGATTCAGGGGGACATCAACACCAATGCGAAAGCTCCGGTCGGTCGTCTGATAATGAATACCGGGGACAACACTCCATTGCATATTCCAGCCACAAAGTTCATTCCGGAAGGTTTTAGATTCGCGTTCCAACTGGGTTTGCAAAGAATTGGTACTCCAAGTAAAGTTCAGTGGAAGAGCCAAAGTAAGACCGGGCAGGATTTCGTAACCGGTATAGAAGCTTTCCTGTGTCCGGAACATACGGCTACCGGCTTCCTGAAGGGCCACCCGTTCTGTTCCCTTAAGCATATTCAGATTCCCTCCGGGGGCTTCCGCGTAGTGCACATCACTTTTCAGTTGCCATTTCCTGTTCCGCACTTTCCGTACTAAGGAAAAGGTATTATGCACTCCGAAGGCATCCTGTTCCTGTTTTTGCCGGTAGGTATCGCTATTCAGTACGGCATTACTTTCCGCATCTGCAAACCGGCCGTACCATGAAAACGTGTTTTCTATCAGTTGTTGCTCTTTGTCAGAACGGAAATCAACATCCATCGTTGCCTGGTGTGCCTTTTGCAGAAAGTTTGTCTGCTCCTGAGTTTGGTATAATGTTTCTCCTAAATAATATTGAGAACCGACTTGATAATCATAATCGGTCCGGTCGTGGTTATAATCCGCATTAATCCTCAACTGGTTGTCTTCTGACAAACGTTGCAGTGCGTTTATACTGAACACTTCGTTGCGTTTATCCATATAACGGTATGTGGCAAAAGGCGGGCGGCTTCCGGAAAGCAGCGGAAGTACTTGTTCGGCTCCGGAGTTCCACGAAATTTTTCCGAAATGACTTTTTGTTTCGTCCGCTCCCAATCTTCCGTCGTTAGCCAGTTTTAATGTTGTGAGCATTTGGAAGTTTTTACGAAACAGCATAGCAGTACCTCCCAATCCGTAAAGCGGATTCTTTTCATTTTCCACTCCTGCACGGAGTTCATACGTTCCGAACGGTTTGAGCTTTGCCTTTTCCGACAGCCGGATATTCAGCGCCACGTCATTGGTCAGTTCTTTCTTATCCACTTTATTTTTTTGATGATGCCGCAAGACTTCTACTCCGGTCACTTGGTCTACCGGTATGTTTCGTGTCGCCAGGTTATAACGACCGCCCAGCAGATTCAACCCTTCAATATAAAACTGGCTGATATTGCGTCCCATATAACTGACAGCTCCATCTTCACTGACTGTTATTCCCGGAATGCGCTTTAGTCCATCTTTCAGACTGAGGTCAGTTCCTGTTGCGAATTGTCCCATAAAAAAACGTAGCGTGTCTCCTTTTTGGATTACGGGCGGAGCTTTTACAACAACTTCAGGCAGGGCTTTGCTGCCCGGTACCATTACGGTAGATATCGAGGTGACTCCGACGGGCAGATCATACGTGCGGTCTTTATAATTTAATTTACGAAAGCTGACCGTAAGCGTACGTTGGCTGTATGTTTTTGGAATCGTTACTTCATAATCCCCGTTTGGTTTACTGGTCGTGAATGCAATACTTTTTTTACCATCATAGATGTTGATAATGGCACCGGCTAATGGCTTGCCGTCTTCCATCGTAGTCTTTCCGCTCAATTTGCGCTGAGCAAAGATGGATATGGCACCAATTGTGATGAAGAGGATGAAAAGGAAAGTACGTAATATGAGATTGTGCATTTTGTCTGATATTAGATGGATCATAACCCGTTACTGATTTTAAATAATGATAAACGAAAAGTCCATATAGAGTTGATTTTAAAATCCAATGATCATCCAGCCATCAGTTCCAATCAACCTATGCACAACTTCATTGTAAATTTCATAAGAATTCATGACATCTGCAAGAATTTTTGCAGGAAATCGTATGAGAGCATGATAATCAGCTTCACAATCAGATAGTTTCCATTTTTCCCGATTAATACCATTCCAATGGTTGATAATAATTATGGATGTATTCCAACATTCCATCACTTCGCTTCCGACATGGATATTTGATACCATTTACTGAAATAAACGGAGTGATACCCAGTCTTTTTTATTTCTTTTTTGACGAGAACCTGTATCTTAAAGTCAGCATTCCATAGCGACCGAGAGTTTTCTGATATGTATGTGTCAGAGCTGTTGCACTATATTCGCGCAAAAAACTGTCGTTTTGGTTAAAAAGGTCGTGCCCGGAGATGCGTACGAACAGATTTTCGTTCTTCAGGAACGCACGTTCAATGCCTAAGTCCAACATGACCCAGTTCTCACGTTTTCCGGAAATATAACCAGTATAGTTCTGATAATTGACTGTGGCATCAAAGTTCAGATTCCAAGGTATGTCCCAGTCAAATTTGCCTTGCAGGTGATGTTGCCATTGCATCTTGTTGTTGACCGAAGCATAGGTTCCTTTATTATCCTCTAACCTAAGTTCGTATGCAATGGAAAAGTCCATGGGTGCAAGCTTCAAACGTGGCTTGATTGTGACGGCGTAAGAATAAAGGTGATTATCGTTGAACTGTGGTTCTGTATTGTCCATTGTCACAACTCCCGAGTAAGTTTGTGTGCGTAATACTGTTGCTTCGGCAAAAGTTTCCAGCCAAAAGCGCTGAGTCACGTCTAAAGGTGTTGTAAAACCGATATTGGCCACCCCATTCCAGTTGCCTGAAACATTAACAGGTTTGATTGTTATAACACCTGTGGTCCGGTCGTATGTCGTAGAATTAGTAATACTCATGCTACTATGTTGAAAAAAGGCGTATGCCGACAGCGTCCGAGTGATTTTACCATTTTCGTTTTCTTTAGTGAGATTACGTGAATACCATGTTGCTAACGAATGGTTTAGTCCCATGTCTAAATTCTCGTTGCCTAATATGATATATTGAGGATCAGCCATGTCGGGATAAGTTACAAATGAATGAATATCAGGAATATTGGGTGTTATGAAATACTGACACCTTAACGTTCCAAACTTTTCTGAACGTATTCTAAATAGAGATTGCAAACTGACATATTTATAATTTTTATGTGGGGAAAGGGTTGCAAGGTTTCTTTTTGTATAGTTTATTTCATCATGTCTGAAATTAAAGCATGGTTTGAATTCTGCATAATATATTCCCTTACCAAGACTCAAACTTGTTTCTACAGAATGTTTCCAGCTCTCATCCCACCAGTTTCGTGTCGTTTCATCTTCAATTGAGTAATCTTTCGGTTGATTCCCTTCTGTTTGTCCGGCCAGATAGCCTATCTCATTAGCGGAATGTTTATCCTTGTTATACATATATTCAACATATACGCAAAAACGTTTGAATCCTTTTACCTTAAAATATTGCATGACCCGGGCATTTGCCTCATGACTACGGTTATCTTTTGTTTTCTTCAAAAACCTGTCAATTACTCTTGAGTTTTGAGATTCCTCATTAAAATACTTGTAATAAGTATCATCATATTCTTCAGTATCATTTTTTCCAATGGATATGTTGTGCCCTAATTTAAAGTATGTTTTGGTATTGGGAATACTATACCACAAATTCAGATTATGACTATAGACCAGGCCGTTTCCTTCACGGCTGTTCTGTTCCTGTTGCAAATCAATTGCTTTGGGATGCTGACTGTCAGCAATCAATAAGGACTCCAGTGTGTCGGATATATTGCCACCATAGGGCAGGGGATTTTCATTCCAGTTTGCCTTTAATGTAGATTTTTCATCTTTGCTGCTGTTCACATCAAAAGAGCCCAAATAATTCAGAGTTAATGCTTTGGTAATATTCCAGTCTGTTTTTATATGACCGGCTATTCTGTCTGTATGGGTATTTCTACGACTGTCATTTGCCGAGAACATACTACCATCCGACAAATATAGCTCAGACCATTGGTTCCCTGCTTGATCGTAAATTTCCTTATTATAGTCCAGACCACCCTCTACCTTAAAATATCCTTTATCTTTTATACCCTTTTTGTTTTTCCAAAGAAATGTAGCCCCTGGAGTATAGAATTGGTTGTCACCAGCCTGCATCTCCCCTGCGCGTTCTTTGCCATCACCATTATACCACATCTGTTCGTTGATATTATTGGCATTACCAAAAAGAGAGACGCGGAACTGATCTGTAAAGGTATTACCAAAAGCCTTGCCCATGAAGCGTTCATCAGTACCGCCTCCAACAGCAATTTCTCCGGTCCATACTCCCATATACTTTTTGCGCACACTTACGTCGGCTACTAATTCCTCTCTACCATCATCAATATCATAACGCATGGCAAAGTCACTTTTGCGCTCGTACACTTTTACGTTTTTCATAATATAGGATGGCAATGCCTGTAGGGCCAGCATGGGATCTTTATGAGAAAAGTCCATACCGTTTATCAGTATACGTTTCACTTCCCTGCCGTTGTGATAGAGTAATCCGTCGCGGAAGCTCATACCCGGCAGTTTCTCAAAGGCATCTCGTAACAAGGCACTGCTTTTGAGATCCAGAGCATCCAAATCATAAATGGTAGTGTCTTTTCGGGTTACAAATAAAAGCCGGGTTGCCGTAATTGTGGTTTCCTGTAAATGATGGAATTTCATACTGTCCACAGTTAAAGAATCGTTCTCTGTAGAAACGAATGGCTGGTTTCCAGCATAACAAATGGGTAAGGAAGCAACCTTAAGAATCAATAGAAAGATAAATGTTATTAATCGGAATGGCATAGAAAATAAGGTATAATATTAATGAATAAAATTGACTGTATCTGGTTGTCAGATTTGAGTTGCAAAACTCATTTTCCTCTCAATTTAGAGGATTTTTCCCAAAATTAACGAAAAAAAATTACCCCCCCCATTTTCACAATAATTAACTATGAAAGATGCTCAAAAAGTAATAGCTACATTGAGCATTTGGAAAAAATAAGGTTTCCAAATGTTTAATTTTACGTTTCCATTTTGTTTTTGGGCTGCCAATATTGCTTTTCCGGGTCAGAAAGCGGCTTTATCAGGTCGGTATTTATATTTTCGTTTTTCATAATTTAAGAATAATTGTGGGGACAACAAGGGAGCATTAAAAGAAAAGTCTGGTACTTATATTTTTCTTGCATCTTTTTATAGGAGCAGACATCTCTATATCTTCGCCTTTATTCAAAGAAAAATCCATTTATAGAAGCTACATGTACAGAAGAATAAGCCCGAATCTTTTGTTTTCTGAATTTATATTTCTACATTTGTGGGATGTAGGATGCCTGCGTGCAGGTGAAATCTTATGCATTACTAATCTTTTACCATTATATAGAAAAAACTAAATTATGAGTTTGAAAATCGTTGTACTTGCCAAGCAAGTTCCCGACACACGCAATGTGGGACCGGATGCGATGACCCCGGAGGGTACCATCAACCGTTCTGCGCTGCCGGCTGTGTTCAACCCCGAAGACTTAAATGCCCTGGAACAGGCGCTTCGCCTGAAAGACCAGAATCCGGGTTCTACTGTGACTATCGTGACTATGGGTCCTCCGCGTGCTGCGGAGATCATCCGCGAAGGTTTGTATCGTGGCGCCGATAATGGTTATCTGTTGAGCGACCGTGCCTTTGCCGGTGCCGATACTTTGGCTACGTCTTATGCTTTGGCCCGCACCATTGAGAAAATCGGTGTGCCTGATCTGGTCATCGGAGGTCGTCAGGCGATTGACGGTGATACCGCGCAGGTAGGTCCGCAGGTGGCTCAGAAACTGAATATGCCTCAGGTGACTTACGTTGAAGACGTGTTGAGCTGTGCCGACGGAAAAATCGTTGTGAAGCGTCATATCGACGGCGGTGTGGAAACTGTTGAGGCTCCGCTTCCGGTGGTGCTTACCGTAAACGGCAGTGCTGCTCCATGTCGTCCGCGCAACGCCAAGCTGGTGATGAAATACAAACGTGCCATGGCTCCGATGGAGATGCCGGCCGAGGGGTTGCCTTATGCCGAGGAATACGAAAAGAAACCATACCTGACTTTAGGTCAGCTCAGTGCCGCCGATGTGGAGGCCGATCTGGCACAGTGCGGTTTGAGCGGTTCACCGACCAAGGTGAAGGCGATTGAAAACATCGTGTTCAAGGCTAAGGAAAGCAAGGTGCTTACTGGTAGCGATACCGATGTAGAGAGTTTGATTCAGGAATTATTGGCTAACCATACCATTGGATAAAGAAACATGAATAACGTATTTGTATATTGTGAACTGGAAGGCACAACCGTTGCCGAGGTAAGTCAGGAACTTTTGACCAAGGGACGTAAGTTGGCCAATACTTTGGGCGTACAGCTCGAAGCAATTGCTGCCGGGAGCGGCATTACCGGCAAGGTAGAGGCACAGATCCTGCCTTATGGAGTAGACAAACTGCATATTTTTGATGCTCCGGGACTGGCTCCTTACACTTCATTGCCGCATACTTCTATTTTAGTGAATCTGTTCAAGGCCGAGCAGCCTCAGATCTGCCTGATGGGTGCCGATGTGGTGGGCCGTGACCTGGGTCCGCGTGTATCTTCCGCCCTTCATTCCGGTCTGACCGCTGATTGTACGGCCCTTGAAATCGGTCCGCACGACGACAAGCGTGCCGGAAAGCACTATGAGAATCTGTTGTATCAGATCCGTCCGGCTTTCGGCGGTAACATCGTGGCTACCATCATCAACCCGGAGAACCGTCCGCAGATGGCTACCGTACGTAGCGGCGTGATGAAGGCCGAGATTCTGGATCCGAACTACAAGGGTGAGGTGATTGTACACGACGTGGCCAAGTTCGTGCCTGAAACCGACTATGTGGTTAAGGTGCTCGACCGCCATGTGGAGCAGGCCAAGAACAACCTGAAGGGCGCGCCGATTGTGATTGCGGGCGGTTATGGCATGGGCAGCAAGGAAGGTTTCGACATGCTGTTTGAGCTGGCCAAGGAATTGCATGCCGAGGTAGGCGGCAGCCGTGCCGCGGTGGATGCCGGATTCTGCGACCACGACCGGCAGATCGGTCAGACTGGTGTGACGGTCCGTCCGAAGGTATATATCGCCTGCGGTATTTCCGGAGCTATCCAGCACATTGCCGGAATGAAGGAGAGCGGCATCATCATCTCTGTAAACAGCGATCCGAACGCACCGATCAATACTATCGCCGACTATGTCATCAACGGTACGGTGGAAGAGGTGATTCCGAAAATGATCAAGTATTACAAACAAAACAGCAAGTAAGAGAAAAATGGCTAACTATTATTCAGATATTCCGGAACTCAAGTTTCACTTGAACAATCCGATGATGGAGCGCATCTGCCAGTTGAAGGAGCGCGACTACCGTGACAAGGATGAATTCGACTATGCACCGAGCGACTATGCCGATGCAATGGATTCTTACGATAAGGTGTTGGAGATTACCGGTGAGATTACGGCCGACGTGATTGCCACCAATGCCGAAAATGTGGATGAGGAAGGACCGCACTGCGCCAATGGTCGTGTGGAATATGCACAGGGTACCAAGCAGAATCTGGAAACCATGGTTAAGGCCGGACTCAACGGTATGACCATGCCGCGCCGCTTCGGTGGACTGAACTTCCCGATTACTCCGTATACCATGTGTGCCGAGATCGTGGCTGCAGCCGATGCCGGTTTCGGTAACATCTGGTCTTTGCAGGACTGTATCGAAACCCTGTATGAATTCGGTAACGAGGACCAGCACAGCCGTTTCATTCCGCGTATCTGCGCCGGAGAGACCATGTCTATGGACCTGACCGAGCCGGATGCCGGTTCCGACCTGCAGAGCGTGATGCTGAAGGCAACCTATGACGAGGAGAACCAGTGCTGGCGCCTGAACGGTGTGAAGCGATTCATCACCAACGGAGATGCCAACCTGCACCTGGTGCTGGCCCGTTCCGAGGAAGGTACCAAGGACGGCCGCGGACTGTCCATGTTCATCTACGACAAGAACGACGGCGGTGTGGATGTGCGCCGTATCGAGAATAAGTTGGGTATTCACGGTTCACCGACCTGTGAGTTGGTTTACAAGAATGCCAAAGCTGAGCTTTGCGGCGAGCGCAAGTTGGGTCTGATCAAGTATGTGATGGCGTTGATGAACGGTGCTCGTCTGGGTATCGCTGCACAGTCTGTCGGATTGAGTCAGGCCGCTTATAATGAGGGACTGGCTTATGCCAAGGACCGTGAGCAGTTCGGTAAGGCCATCATCAACTTCCCGGCTGTGTATGACATGCTGTCTATCATGAAGGCCAAGCTGGATGCCGGTCGTGCCCTGCTGTATCAGACATCACGCTATGTGGATATCTACAAGGCTCTGGATGACATTGCCCGTGAGCGTAAGCTCACTCCTGAAGAGCGTCAGGAGCAGAAGAAATATGCCAAGCTGGCCGACAGCTTCACGCCGCTGGCTAAGGGCATGAACTCTGAGTATGCCAACCAGAATGCCTACGACTGTATCCAGATTCACGGCGGTTCCGGTTTCATGATGGAGTATGCTTGCCAGCGCATTTATCGTGATGCCCGCATCACTTCTATTTACGAAGGTACCACTCAGTTGCAGACCGTAGCGGCGATTCGCTATGTGACCAACGGTTCTTATGCGGCTACCTTGCATGATTATGAACTGATTCCTTGCGCCACCGAGTATGAGCATCTGAAGGATCGCATTAAGGACATGACCCGTAAGTTTGAGGCCTGTACCAATGCCGTGAGAGAGGCCGGTGATCAGGAATTGCACGACTTCGTGGCCCGTCGCCTGATGGAGATGGCCGCTGTTTGCGTCATGTCGCATCTGTTGCTTCAGGATGCAACCCGTAGTCCGGAACTTTTCGACAAGAGCCTGAAAGTGTATGTCAATTACGCGGAGTCAGAAGTGGAGAAGCATTTCAACTTCATCCGCAAGTTCGATGCTGCTCAGTTGGCTGCTTACAGACAGTAAGGATCAGACGGTTCGCATGAACTGTTTATGAATATTGCCCCACGGATTAGAATCGTTATTGATTCCCTAATCCGTGGGGCTTTTGTTTTAGATAAGATGGTTGGATGTGTTTCTTCATAGTCAAGAACTTATCTCCTAAAATTGTCTACTTAATACCTATAAATTCACTCAAAGGTTTTATTTTTGCTACAAAAGTATTTTTATATTCTTTTAAATTGGGCATTTTCTTTATTTGTATAGGTCTTGTATTATCAAAACGCAGTACTATGTAGTAAGGTGCATGTGAAGGTTCAAAACCGTATTTCTCAAGAGTTTCTTTTGTCCATATTTGGAATTTACCTTTTGACTTGAGTTTGAAGAGTTGGCCGTCTTCTCCACTTGTATGCAATAATACATATTGCATACGTTCGAAACCTGGAGTGATACAGAGGGAACCCTTTGAGTCTCCAGCTCGAAGATAGCAAATACCGGTATCTATCATCTTTTCCTTCAGCCCTTTCCGACAATGATTGATCATAACCATGATTTCTTCCGGATTTTCGAACATCTTCTTCTTTATAGTATTTGCTGTCTTGTCATTTCCAATTTCATTTTTTCTTCGTATACCATAAGAAAGGTAATCAATATTTTGGTCTATTCCTATAAAATTACGATTGAGAAGGTTTGCCGCAATCCCAGTGGTACAACTACCTGCAAATGGGTCGAGTATAGTATCACCTTCATGTGTAGAAGCTAAAATAATCCGATATAGAAGTCTAAGGGGTTTTTGTGTGGGATGTTTCCCACATTTTAGTTCCCATGAAGAAAGAAATGGAATTCGCCAGACATCAGACATTCTGGTTCCTCCGTTTAACTGTTCCATTAAATCGCAATTGAAAAAATGGATAACTTTATCATTCTTTCGTGCCCATACTATATATTCTGTTGTAAAATTGAAGTATTTTCTTGAAAGAGTTGGTTTAGCATCAGATTTTTGCCATACAATAATGTTGAGAATTTTGTATCCTAATTCAACCATGCAAGTAGCAACTGAAAATATATTATGATATGTTCCTGTTACGAAAATAGTTCCATTTTCTTTTAAAACATTACGACACGCAGACAACCAGCTTTTGTTGAAATTATTAATATTATCTAATGATGTGGCTTTATCCCATTCTCCCTTCTCAAAAGATTTCCAAGTACCATTTATGCATGTTGATATATTTCTTGACAAGAAATAAGGAGGGTCAGCAAATATCATATCGAATTTTTTATCAATATTCTCTATGATTTCTCTATTATCTCCATGATACAAAATAAACTCTTTATTTTTAGTTTGATAGAAAGGCTTCATTTATACGAATTTCAATTGTAATTGACGTTGTTGTTCCTCTTGTTGTTTAATAATGTTTATTTGATTAGGTTTATGTAACTCAAAATTGAAGACTAAAGCTTCAATCATAGTATGTCTGTTTTCTATTCGAGCTCCACTATGATAAAAGTGTTCTTGAGTCTCAATATTAAAATGATTCCAAAATCTTTCTATCATTTCATTAGTACGAAATTCATTATGATGCCAAGTTGAAAGAATGAAATGAGCTGGGGTACGAAGAAGAGCATTGAACAGTGCTTCCTCGTCTTTCTGAGTCCATCCATTGTAATAATCTACGTGTCTACCAAAATATGGTGGATCACAGTAGATTAAATCACCAGTTTGTGCATGATTTATTGTTTCTATGAAGTTTTGATTGTGAAATTCCCAATGATTTGCAAAAATCACACGTTGAGCAGCGGCAATCTGGTTACATATCTTTGTAATATAGGCTGGCGCAAATCGTTCAGGCTTTTTGCAGAAAGGAATATTCCATTGCCCTTGCCGATTAAATCTCATCATACCGTTAAAGCCGGCACGAGATAAAAAAATGAAATCGAACGAGCCATGTTCAGTATTAAATCTGTCTTTTATTGTTCTGTAGTGGGCATAACCTTTCTCGTCTGAACTTGCTAAAAGAGCCCCTTCGTATTCTAAATATTGACGCATTTTTTGAGGGGTGATCTCACCATTTAGAATCCCATTATAGAAGTTGATAATGTGAGGATTACTATCACCAATATATCTGTTTCCACCAACTGGAGAATTGAGTCCAACAACTCCAGTACCGAAAAACGGTTCAATCCAATTAGTATGAGCTAAATCTAAGCCTGACTTGACAATTAGTTCGTTTATCCAAGGAACGAGCTTTGTCTTGATTCCTTGTGATTTTATTGGAGGTATTATTACTGACATGGTTAGAGTTTGGATAATTTATTAGCTTGTAATTTTAAATATTCTTTGTAAGTTTCTAAATTATTGTAGTGTGGGGTTCCAATACCTGCTTTCTTAGCATCGTCTTTATTGAAGTATCCTATCCAATAATCATCAAAGACATCCTCACCAAGTGTAGCAAAAGGACCTTCTCCCTTTAATATTTTTTCGATATTTGTTATTCCACCAATATTCCTTGTATTTCCACTTCCAGGAATATCATTGGCAATCTTCCATTTAGGTTGTACAAAGAATATAAAATTCTCTATAACCGAATGAATCATATCTAATTCATTTACCCCAAAGACGTTTCTCTCGTTCGCTGTTTCTTCGCTTTGTTTGTATAACATACCCAATACAATATGTTCCGAGTATGAATTATAGGTATGGTCCATACTCATCTTTTTATTTCGATTTCTAAAATATCCCCAATATGAACCAAGAGTTAAGCCATTAACAGAATCCATATTATAGTAGCTTGATTTAAAATCAACTGCAAATAAATGTCCTTCGCTATCTTTAAAGGTTAAGTCTGGATAATAATTTTGCTTTGATGGTAATTCAAGTTCCATTCCGTGGTCTTGAGCAAATCTATTTAATTTCGGAATTAGTAGAATTTCAATTATTTTAGATACAACTTTCGTGTCATTTGTAATGGTATAAACATTTTTATTAATGTCAATGAAACCTTTTACAATCCATTCATTATTGGTCGTTTCAATGAATTCTTTATATGTTTTTACTTCTTCAGTCAGAAGATTGAAAAATTTTTCTTTTGTCATTGTTATACTATTTTGATTTTATTGCAAATTAGAAAGAATAAGTAAATCTCTTAAGATCACATTAAGATTAAGAATATTAAATGATTTTACCGAATTTTTATTCATGAATAGTTGAATATGTTTAATCTAATACAAAGATATAAAACTTGTTCTATAATGCATTACATATAATAAACATTATCAGTTTTCTATATTTTGTTTTACCTTTAATCCTTTCAATAATTTCATTTTTCGTTCAAACTTATCCTTGTAACATCTTTAACAACTTTACATGAAAACTATATCTTTTTCTTAGAAGGTCCCTTCCGTTCGAGAAGTTCTAGAATTGGGACAGTATGAGTGAACACTCTGGCTTTCATCAGGGAAGATAGTTCTTACAATTCAAAAAGCTATCGGCTTTGTTGAAATAAAATACGTAATGCTTATTATGTTCATGACAACAATATTTTTCATATAGCATTGAGAAAAAGATAGGTAGTGATTTTTCTGCTTGACTATTAAGAAGTTGGATTTAAAGCAATTTTTACAATCTTTAAATAAGATCGGACGCGGTTCGGCATAGTCCAACCAGAAAACTTCGTTTTCGTTTGCCTCTGCGCTCACCTTTCACTATATCTGTTATAATTAAGTGAATTTATCTGATGATCATTATGTAGTGTAAAAACTCCTCTAATACCGTTATTCAAACTTGCCTTTCGTCAGTTCCTCTTTCAGGAAAGCGAATACATAGTAGTAGCTTTGTACAATTGGGGTACCAATCTCCAGCTGTTCAACTTTCACTTTCGCCATGGTCAAAGCCTGCTCATAGTCCGCAGATAGATAGAATACACGTCCGAAATCTTTGTTCGGTTTTGATTTCAGCAAGTCTATCTTATCGAAATCCTTGTTTGTTCCATGATAAAGTTTCATACCAATGCTCCTCCATGACGATGACAATACTCCGCAATGTCGTCTACCATTGAGGCAAACGACTGTGTATGCACATATCCGTAGTTGCGGTCGATGAAATCTATTCCTTTATAGCGACTTAGGTAGTTGAAGGCCTGTTTCATCGTTAGTCCGTACTTACGTCCGAACTCAAGGATGAAGATGACGGTCCATTCCAGTTTGTCCTTTATATCATATTCCATGGTGATATTCCTTAGACCTTTTAGACAAAGATAGCAAAAACCAATGTAAACCTACATGAAAAACATGAGATTTATTGTCTGTTACAAGAAAATCATTAATGGCTTTTGTAACCTGTTTTTTCGTATCTCAAGAAAATAAGTATTTTCGCTAAGCCGGAATGATATAACTGTGTTCTTTGCGGACGAAACAGAAGTGACTTTTCAAACGGATTGATGCAATCGGGCTGGGCAATGGATAGATGGCAATTTTTCTGCTTATCTATTCAGGAAACGGCCTCGAGGCACATTCCAACGAATGTGGAATCGTGTTGCATAATTTTTCGAAAGTCAAATATTTTACGTTGGTTTTGTGAATCTATTCATAATCGGGCGAATTTGCTCGTCTTTGAATGAAATCGGATGCGTCTCGGTATAAAAAATCAAGTAAACTTGTTTTTTCTGCTCTCGACTTTCATTATCTTTAAATAAGATCGGACGCGGTTCGGCATAGTCTAACCAGAAAACTTCGTTTTCGTTTGCCTCTGCGCTCACCTTTCACTATCTTTGTCCGTAAAATCAGGAAAATGCAAAGATATTTCATTTATTTGGCCTATGATGGCACCCGATATCATGGCTGGCAGATCCAGCCAAACGGAATCAGTGTGCAGGAAACGTTACAGCAGGCTTTGTCCACGGTGTTGCGTTTGTCAGTGGCCATTGTCGGTGCCGGACGGACGGACACCGGGGTGCATGCCCGCCTGATGGTGGCACATTTTGATTATGATGGGGAGCTCGACGGAAGCAGACTGACGGATAAACTGAACCGACTGTTGCCTCCGGATATATCTATCTACCGGATTGTTCCGGTTCGGGCAGATGCTCATGCCCGTTTTGATGCCCTGACCCGCACTTATCATTATTTTGTTCATTTGGGAAAGAACCCTTTCTGCCGCCAGTATTCCTGCCGGTTGTATAGCAAACCGGATTTCGAGGCAATGAATCAGGCTGCAGCCCGTCTGTTCGACTATACGGATTTTACGAGTTTCAGCAAGACCCATACGGATACCAAGACCAATAATTGCCGGATTATGAAGGCGGAGTGGAAACCGTTGGGAGACAACCAGTGGTTTTTTGAAATTCAGGCCGACCGTTTCCTGCGCAATATGGTGCGTGCGGTCGTCGGAACGTTGCTGGAGGTCGGACGGGGTAAGATGACTCAGGAAGAGTTTTGCCGGGTGATCGAGGGGAAAAACCGTTGTCGGGCGGGGGAGTCTGTACCGGGGAACGCGCTTTTTCTGGTGGATGTGACTTATCCCGATCGTTGTTTTGAATGAATTGATAAATGAGATTTTGAATCATGTGGTTGGCCTATTCTTTTCTTTCTGCAGCCTTATTGGGCTTTTATGATGTGTTCAAGAAAAAGTCCTTACGTGGGAATGCGGTCATTCCTGTGCTGTGCTTGAATACGCTCTTTTGCAGTCTGATTTTTCTTCCGATGGTATTTCTTTCCCTGTCCGGACATCTGGAGCAGGGCTCGCTTTTTTATATCCCTGTGGCCGGATGGGAGGTTCAGCGTTATGTGTTGCTGAAGGCGCTGATCGTCTTGTCGTCCTGGTTGCTGGGCTATTTTGGCATGAAACATTTGCCGATAACCATCGTCGGTCCGATTAATGCCACCCGTCCGGTACTGGTTTTGATCGGTGCCCTTTTGGTTTATGGCGAACGGTTGAACCTTTATCAGTGGATCGGTGTCCTGCTGGCTTTGTTCTCGCTATTCCTGTTAAGCAGGAGCGGAAAAAAGGAAGGGATTGATTTCCGGCACAACAAATGGATTGTATTTATTGCTCTGGCCAGTATTCTCGGAGCAATAAGCGGACTTTATGACAAGTATCTGATGGCTTCGCCGGAGAACGGCGGTGTGGGGCTCGACCGTATGGTCGTTCAGAGTTATTATAATTTCTATCAGTTCGGACTGATGGGCCTGGTGCTGTTGTTTCTGTGGCTGCCGGTCCGGAAAAAGACCACGCCGTTCCGTTGGCACTGGAGTATTCTGATGATTTCCCTGTTTCTCTGTGCCGCGGATTTTGTCTATTTCTATGCCCTCAGTCTGGATGGCGCGATGATTTCGATTGTCTCCATGGTGCGGCGAGGAAGTGTTCTGGTGTCGTTCCTGTTCGGGGCCTTGATTTTCCGTGAGAAGAATCTGCGCAGTAAGGCGGTTGATCTGTTATTGGTGCTGTTGGGGATGATATTTCTGTACCTTGGTTCCCGTTAGCCGGCATTCCGGAATGAGGCCTGTAGGGCATTTGCTTTTTAGTTCATGAACAATATTATGAATATGATCAAACATAAAAATTCTTCACTTTTGTTTTTAGGGTTGTTTTTAGCGTTGACGACCCGTTTGTCTGCAACGGCATTTAAGGGTGCTGCTGACGTATATCCCTTGGTTGCAGACTCTGTTCTTCATTCCGATTCGGCCGTTTCGGATCAGCCCTTGCTGATGCGCCAGGTTTTTGCCGACATGCCGGACAGCATTCTGGTGATTCTGACCAAAAACAATCGTCTGGACTGCATCGATTTTATAGAGCATAACATGCCGGCAAAAATCGAGAACAGATTAGGTGGCCAGACCGAATTAAAGGTGCTGACAGCTAACTATCTGAGTTTGCAGCTGACCGTTTCAAGCCGTGTTGAGTTGAAACTGTTGTCCGGAAAGGACGGACAGGATTATATTTGCATGGCACGAACTTTTTACGGTCCGGCTGCCGAGACTGTATTGAAGTTGTATCGGACGGACTGGGTCGAGGTGGATGAGCGTAAATGGCTCGCCAGACCGAAATATGCCGACTATTGGCAAGTTCCGGATAGCTTATCGCAGTCTGACGTCGACAGATGGCAACAGATGCAGGATATGCGCTTCGTCACGGCATCTCTGTCGGAGGATTCAGATGAAATTCTGTTTCAATTGCAACCGGGCGAGATGGAATATGGAACGTCGGACCGCATGGAACAAGCTTTGCGGCCGGTACGGATGGTTTGGAACGGAACCCGTTTTGAACGGAAAAATCCATAAGCATACTTCGTTTTTTCAGATTCCTTGTTCCGGTTGAAATGGAGAATAGAACAGACAATCTTGTTCCGGAGAATTTTCTTGAGTTGCTTCGGCTTTTAACGGTTGACTGTAAGGACGACCAGACGTCATTTACGGTTCGCGACAGAGTGCTGGCGATCCGTCGTTTGTTGGAATCATCTGTTTATGAGCTGATTCATGAAGGGCCACTGTCCTTGATTTATACCCGTGGGAATATGGATAGGACCAAGCCTTTTGTTTTGATCTCTTCCCATATCGACTGTGTCTATCAGCAGTTGTTTGTTGCGGTGGCAGAAACGGATTATACAGGCACCTTCGACAATAGTCTGACCAACGCTTGTCTGGTCGACTTGATGTTGCGGAATGTTTTGCCAGAGGGAGTTGTCGTTGCCTTTACCGGTGCTGAAGAGCAAGGTGCCTTTGAGGGAGCGTCCGAGGTCGTGCAGTTTCTCCAGGCTGACCAGGAACATTGCTGTCTGGCTTTGGTGCTCGATGTCACGTGCGAAGGAGCTGATCAGGGCATTTCTTTTACCCTGGAAAACGATCAGGGCATCGATCTGTTTTCCGCTCATCGGCTGGTCGAACGATTCAAGCACGTCCGGGAACGTTTCGTTTTAGTGCATGAGTCGTTGCCGGATGAAACTTGGGCTTATTATCCCCAGTTTTATTTGCCGACTTTGAGTCTGTGTCTTCCGGTGTCGGGCGACATGCATTCAGATTCGGGCGTATCGGTCCGTAAGTCAGCCGTAAAAGACTATCAGGCTGCTTTGCAGACCGTGGTCGATTGTTTTCTTGCTTATTGAATATAGCCGGTCAGACCTTTAAAACGAGATGCTCATGTGCTTTTCATGAGATGTCCGCCTGGTTTTCATGAGTTGCTCATCACGTATGGAGGATCTCGGGGAGTGGTTTTGCCCCGATATAAATAAAATAAAAAAGGCGTGGAAACTTCCACGCCTTAAATTCGTTTTTTACGACCCGATTTATTTGCGAGTTTTTGCATATCGGCTCATGAACTTGTCTACGCGACCTGCAGTGTCGACCAACTTGCTCTTACCGGTATAGAACGGGTGAGAGGTGTTTGAAATTTCAATTTTAACTACAGGATAAGTTTCGCCTTCGAACTCAACTGTTTCCGTGGTCTTGCAGGTTGAACGCGTAAGGAACATGTCACCGTTGCTCATATCCTTGAACACAACAGGACGATAGTTTTCTGGATGAATATCTTTTTTCATATCTTATAAAATTATTGTCTTTAAATTTGTACTTATAGCTGGTAACTATAATGTGTAATGGTCTGTTTTACGGGTTGCAAAGTTACGTCATTTCTTTAATATGACCAAATAAAATGCTGAAAAAACTTTTCGTTCAGCTTCTTATTTTACGTTTAACGGCCGAAAAGTCTTTTTCCCGTGCCTGTCCGGCTGCATTCGTGTGCCGGTTTCCCGCGATTCTTTTCTTAAGCAGCGTTCTTTCTGCTTTATGATTAAAAAAAGCAGGGAATATCCGCTTCAATTACCGAAAAATCCCTATCTTTGCAAAAGAAAATACATTTTTCGTTTTTAAATTTATAAAGACATGGTAAATTACAAAGATTTAGGTTTGGTTAATACCAAAGAGATGTTTGCTAAGGCCATCAACGGCGGTTATGCAATTCCTGCTTTCAACTTCAACAATATGGAGCAGATGCAGGCTATCATTAAAGCAGCTGTAGAGACTAAGTCTCCGGTAATCCTTCAGGTTTCTAAGGGTGCTCGTCAGTATGCTAACGCTACTTTGTTGCGTTATATGGCTCAGGGTGCCGTTGAGTATGCAAAAGAATTGGGCTGCAAAAATCCTCAGATCGTGTTGCATCTCGACCATGGTGATACTTTTGAAACGTGCAAGAGCTGTATCGATTCAGGTTTTTCTTCTGTGATGATCGACGGTTCTCACTTGCCATACGAAGAGAACGTTGCCTTGACGAAGAAGGTTGTTGACTATGCACATCAGTTTGATGTAACCGTTGAGGGTGAGCTGGGTGTGCTGGCCGGTGTTGAAGACGAAGTATCTGCTGAGCACCACACTTATACCAACCCTGAAGAAGTCATCGATTTTGCTACACGTACAGGTTGCGATTCTTTGGCTATTTCTATCGGTACTTCTCATGGAGCATACAAGTTCACTCCGGAACAGTGCCATGTAGATCCGGAAACAGGTCGTCTGGTTCCTCCTCCATTGGCTTTCGATGTTTTGGACGCTGTTATGGAAAAACTTCCTGGATTCCCAATCGTGTTGCACGGTTCTTCTTCAGTTCCTCAGGAAGAAGTAGATACAATCAACAAGTACGGTGGTGCGTTGAAGGCTGCTATCGGTATTCCTGAAGAGCAGTTGCGTAAGGCTGCCAAGTCTGCAGTTTGCAAGATCAACATCGATTCAGACTCTCGTCTGGCTATGACAGCTGCCATCCGTAAGGTATTCGCAGAACATCCGGAAGAATTCGATCCTCGTAAATATCTGGGTCCGGCTCGTGACAATATGGAAAAATTGTACAAGCATAAGATCATCAATGTTCTGGGATCTGACAATAAGCTTTAATTTAATTATATTTTAGTAATTTAAAAAGGCGCGCTCGTTAAAAGCGCGCTTTTTTGTTTATATTATTTGGATCATGTTAATTATTGTTCTATATTTGTTGCGAGGAGAATAATTTTTAAATATAGACGATAATGAAAAAGAGATTTTTTGGTATGCTTTTGTGCTCTTGCCTTTTCCTTTCAGCAAAGGCGCAGACGCAGCAGACAGAGATTGAAGTCTTAAAGGACTCCATGGAGCAAATGCGGCTGGATTTGGATTCCATTACGCAAGCCGAGAAACAGGCCCGGCAGTTGCTGACAGAGGTTACCGGACGCGAGGCTGGATCGGCTTCGGAAATTGATTCACTGAATAATCTGAACGCTTTGCTCAGTAAACAGTTGGAACAGTATCGTGTACAAAATGATTCCATGAAGCTTGCGTTGAATCGCTTGCAGCAGAAATATCAGCTGGTGGTAGCCCATGCAGACAGTGTGGAAGGACAATACAATAAGATACTCGCAGACTATCAGGAGATGGAAGACCATTGGAAACGGAGAAAATATGTGAACATCGGTTATTCTTCTGCCGATTTGACTATTGAAAATATCGATGGTAAGGTGAAGAGCGATTATTCTGTTTCCATCGTTAATGGCCGTACTTTCTATTTGCATAAGAAACCGTTGTTCAATATGATTAAGTTTGGATTGGATTTCGGTTATATTGATATCAATTTAGCTCAGTACAATCCGATAGGAGGCAGCGAAGATGAAGATATTGACTATGACGGCAATCAGGGTTGGGACGGTGGTTATTATCCTGATGGAGATGATGATTCTGACGATAATTTCATTTCAGATATGCTTGGCGACATCATGCCGGATAAATTGTATAAGGCAGAGGTCGGTGTGCATTTTGGCCCGTCCATTACGGTCAACCCAATCGATTATTTGATGGTCAATGCATATTTCCGTTACATACCTTCTTATTCCATGAAAATAACTCAGGATTTGGATTTTGCGGGTACCTTTGCTTCTTATTTTAACTTAGGTATAGCCGTATCCTATAAAATGTTATCAATCGGTCTGGAGAAACGTTGGGGTAGTGCTACGTTTAATACCGATGAAATCAATGAATTTGGTGAGGAAGTTTCTGTAAAGCGTAAATGGTCAACAAGCGGTCCGCGTTTCTATATCAGCTTTAGACTGTAATATATTCTGGATATAACCCAAGAAAAAACCCAGCCTTTTGATGAAAGCTGGGTTTTTTCTTGAGTTATTCGTTTTCGCTGTTGCTGATTTGTTCAATACCGCCGTTTTCCTGGAAGAAAGTAATTTTAGTGGTAGCATTCTTTTCAAAAAGGATATTGTTGAACATCTCTGTATATCCAAATTGTCCCATGGAAACTTGTTCCGAGCAATATGCTTTCGTGTTGTCGAATACATTGATAAGGGCAGATGCCGGAACATTGTAGTGAATGCCATTGTCCTCTTTCTTTTTCCATCTTTTTGATTTCTTCTCTACGGGAACATAGCGGGGCATGTTTTGCTGGCTTTTGATGGAAACGTAAACAGGCGAGCCGGCCAGATCGTCCTTGTCGACCAATCCTAACTTTTCAGAAAAACGAAACAGAATTTGCTTGTCTGTCCAGTCTTCGGGTACGATGTTGACAACAAAGATCTCAGTACTGACGCTATAGTATCCCTTGAAGAGCTGACTCAATGCTTCTTCCTGTTCGGTCAGCTTGTTCAGCATTAGTTTTAGCTGTTCTCCGTCTTTAGGCGTATTGTCTGCTTCGCCTCGAATCAATGCCGACCTGCTTTCGCGTATGTCATAGATTTCCTGAGCGGTCAGATCAGCAATTTTAGCATTGCTTCCTGCGGACAATATGTCTTGATTCATATAGTCTCTTGGGTTGCGCACTTTCGAAGCCGGTATTCTTTTGGGAAGCGCCGGCAATTCTTCTTCGGCTTTAGCCGTATTGATTGAGAGTAGTATGCCGTCTTTGTTGAGGCTTACCAAAGGGGCTATGGTTTTTTTCTTAAAAGCAATACTGTAAAACTTGTCCGGATCGGGCACGCCGTAGGGGCATAATTCTATGTCTTTAATTGTCCAGTGGGTTGCAGGTGTCATGCTGACATCCTGCAGGCGCAGGTAGCGGTCTGCATATTTGGCGAATTCGCCGGGCGTATAAACTTCCTTTTCTACCGTGACAACAAACCGCAGGGCCGTCTTGGGCAGGCAGTAAGTGATGCCTTCCTCAGTAACGCCCGGAATGTAAGGACTTACTTCTGTCTGTGCGGTAGCTCCGAGACTCAGTAAGGCTAAGCATGTGGTTATGATTTCCTTTTTCATATATTTTGATTATATGTTCATTTTCAATGCTTTGAAAGCTTTCGGCAGATAAGTGATGATGTCGCTTGCAGTCATGCACTCTTCTTCCAGATCGCGAGCTGCCAGATCACCGGCCAGACCATGCAGAAAGACTCCTAAGAGTACGGCTTTCTCTACGGGATATTTTTGTGCCAGCAAGGCAGCAAGAATACCGCATAAAACATCACCGCTGCCGGCCGTAGCCATACCTGCATTGCCTGTGGTGTTGATAAATGTTTTTCCTGTAGGTGTGCAGATCATGGTATAATGCCCTTTCAGGACAATGTAAATTTGCCGTTTGATGGCTAACTCCCGAGCTTTGCTCAAGCGTTCAAAGCCATCGGTACATTGGCCGACGAGGCGCTCCAGCTCTTTTACATGGGGCGTCAGAACACTGTTTTGAGGAACTTCGTGCATCCACTCCTGATGGCTGCCTAATATGTTGATGGCATCGGCGTCGAGGACGAGCGGAACGGCAGCCTGAAGCAGAAATTCCCGAAAGGCCATTGCCGTATTTTCGTTTTCTCCTAATCCGGGGCCGATAGCCACGCTGCCATATGGATGTGTACTGATGGAATTTGTGATGATATCATCATCTATGTCGTGGCTCAGGATAGCCTCAGGGACGGATACTTGCAGAATGTCATTGTTCATCCGGGGCGTGTGGACCGTCACTTTTCCGGCGCCACTACGCAGACAGGCTCGTGCAGCCAGAATCGTACAGCCGGCCATGCCAAAACTTCCTCCGACAATGAGTGCATGCCCCATTGTCCCTTTGTGGGCAAAAGGGTCACGCGGGTGCAGGTAGCTCGCGATTTGCAGGTGTTCCAACGTTTCGATGCTGCATTCCGTTTCTTGAAGGTATGCCGGATGCAAACCGATGTCGAGAATTTTCAGTTCTCCGATGTATTTCTGGTTTTCGGGGAAGAAAAAGGCCAGTTTGGGCAGTTGTATGGTCAGGGTCAGCGATGCGCGGACAATACAGGACATGTTGTTGTACGTATTGTCTTCACACATAAGTCCTGAAGGGATGTCGATACTGACCACTTTTGCCTTGCTGGCGTTGATGCTTTTGGCCACACTGGCATAACCACCGTTGAGCGGTTTGTTCAGCCCCGTTCCGAAAAGACCGTCGATGATGACGTCGTCGTTTCCGATTGTCGGAAACGTGAACTGGTTCGTGACTTCTGTTATTCGGACGTTCGGATACATGTTCAGCCTCGTTTTGTTCGTTTCGCATTCTTCGCTGAGTGTTCCAGAAACGTTGAACAGATAAACCTCTGTCTCATAGCCTCGTTGGGCCAGCATGCGTGATACGGCAAGCGCATCGCCGCCATTGTTGCCCGGACCTGCAAATACAATGAAACGTGTCCGGTTGTCCCATCGTGCGGTGATCTCCTCGGTAATGGCGTCGGAAGCCCGTTCCATCAGATCTATGGAACTTATCGGTTCATGTTCAATGGTGTACTTATCGAGTTCTTTAAATTGTCCTCCAGTCAATATTTTCATAATGCAAATATAAATAAAATCAATGTTACCGGATTTTTCTCTTGTGGATTTTTTATATCTTTGCGGCAAAATTACGAAAAAACCGATGGACACCATTCAAATTAAAGATAAAACTTTTGCAGTTTCCATTCCGGAGTCGGCGATTTTGAAGCAGGTACAGCGCGTGGCAGAAGCGATAGAACATGATTATGCCGGTCAGCGTCCTTTGTTTCTGGCTGTTTTGAATGGGGCTTTTGTTTTTGCGGCGGATTTGGTCCGTGCCGTTCATTTGCCTTCGGAGATCACGTTTGTCAAGCTGTCGTCCTATGAAGGTATGTCCTCGACCGGCGTGGTTCGAAGCATGATCGGGCTGAATACGGACTTGAAAGGGCGTCCGGTTATTATTGTTGAGGATATTATCGATTCCGGAAGGACCATGGTGCACCTGTTGGAAGAAGTTGCGAAGCAGGAACCTGCTTCGGTTGCAATATGCGCCTTGTTGGTCAAGCCGGAGAATTTGGAGGTGGCGCTTGATGTGAAATACTGTTGTATGGAAATTCCCAATGATTTCATTGTCGGCTACGGTTTGGATTACGACGGGTTCGGCCGTAATTTGCGCGACATTTATACCGTTGTTGAATGAGGCCGGGCTGAATCCGGTCCGGTGTTTCCGGTCCGCTTGATGTCTCCATGCGGAAGCCGGCTGATTACAGACGGCACAAAATTGAACAAAGACCAGTTAATTAAATGTTAAAATAAGTTTTTAAGGTAATGAAGAATATTGTAATTTTTGGCGCTCCAGGTTCCGGCAAAGGAACCCAGAGTGATAAGATTGTGGCTAAGTATGGTTTTAAACATATTTCAACAGGTGATGTGTTGCGTGGTGAAATAAAGAATGGCACAGAATTGGGGAAGACAGCTCAGGGGTATATTGACAACGGTCAGCTTATTCCGGATTCCTTGATGATCGATATTCTGGCAAACGTTTATGACAGTTTCGGTACGGTCGAAGGAGTCATTTTCGATGGTTTTCCCCGTACGATACCTCAGGCCGAGGCTTTGAAGAAAATGTTGGCCGATCGTGGGACGGAAGTCAGTGTGATGCTTGATCTGGAAGTTCCTGAAGCAGAACTGATGGACCGCCTGATCAAACGCGGACAGATTTCAGGTCGTGCCGACGATAATGAAGAGACCATTAAGAAACGTCTGACGGTTTATCATAACCAGACTTCGCCGCTCATTGACTGGTATAAGACTGATGGCAAGTATCAGCATATCGTCGGGACGGGTGATCTGGATGTTATTTTTGCGGCAATTTGTGATGCAATAGATCGGGCATGATCCCGGTTTGCGAATGACAGAAGTTGAAAATATGCGGAATGACAAACGGTACTGTTGGGTTCCGTTTGCCATTCCTGCTTTTTGAAAGTATACAAGCCGATTGTCGGCATCATTAAATATTAAAAAAGACATGGCAGAATCTAATTTTGTTGACTACGTGAAAATTTATTGCCGCTCGGGAAAGGGCGGTCGAGGTTCCGTGCATATGCACCGGGCCAAGTACATGCCTAACGGCGGACCCGACGGAGGAGACGGAGGCAGAGGAGGCCACGTCTATTTGCGGGGAAACCGTAATTACTGGACTTTGCTTCATTTGCGCTACGAACGGCATGTTTTTGCCGGGCATGGAGGGAATGGGTCCAAATGCCGTTCGACCGGAAAAGACGGTGAGGACAAATATATCGATGTTCCCTGCGGTACGGTTGTCTATAATGCCGACACGGGGGAATATGTTTGTGATGTGACAGAGCACGGACAGGTGGTGATGCTGCTGAAAGGCGGAAGAGGCGGTCTGGGTAACTGGAATTTCCGAACGGCAACAAATCAGGCGCCTCGATATGCGCAACCTGGAGAACCCATGCGGGAAATGATGGTGATTCTTGAACTGAAACTTTTGGCGGATGTCGGTCTGGTCGGTTTTCCGAATGCCGGCAAATCGACGTTGTTGAGCGCAGTTTCGTCGGCACGTCCTAAGATAGCCAACTATCCGTTCACTACCCTTGAGCCGAGTCTTGGCATTGTGGCCTATCGCGACAATCAGTCGTTTGTCATGGCCGATATTCCGGGCATTATTGAAGGTGCCAGCGAAGGACGTGGTTTGGGACTGCGCTTTTTACGGCATATTGAGCGCAATTCTTTACTCTTGTTTATGGTGCCGGGAGATACTGACGACATTAAAAGAGAATATGAGATTCTGCTTAAGGAAGTTTCTACATTCAATCCCGAACTGCTCGACAAGCAGCGGGTGCTGGCAATTACCAAGAGTGATCTGCTTGACGACGAACTGATGGAACTGCTTTCCGAGCAGTTGCCCGAAGATATTCCGCATGTTTTTATTTCAGCGGTGACGGGTCTGGGAATAGCCCAGTTGAAAGATCTGCTCTGGAAGGAGCTGAACAGTGAGAGCAATAAACTTCAGGCGATTACCGATCAGACGAAGATTGTCCACAGAAATAAGGATGTCAGCCAACTTCGCAACGAATTGCGTGCGATGGGCGAGGATGAAGATTTTGAATTTGTGGACGACGATGATGTGGAGGATCTGGATGATTTTGAATATGAAGAAGAATGGGACGATTGAATCATGAGTGTCATTGCAGATGAAGAAAAAACGCGACTGATGTCTGCACCAGATCTGCTTACGTACGATTTGGGTGAGGGCGTTCTGGCATTCAGCTCCCGACGGGGAGGAGGCGTGAGTCAGGGACTTTATGCGTCGTTCAATGTCAATGCTTATTGTGGTGATGATGCGCTACGTGTGCTGGAGAATCGTCGTCGTCTGGCTGATGCTCTTCAAATAGACGTGGATCATATCGTTATGCCGCATCAGACGCACGGCGTGCAGGCTGCAATCATTGATGGCGGTTTTTGGGATTGTTCTGCTGAAGAACGTCGGCAAAAGATGGAAGGAGTCGATGCTTTGATCACAACATTGCCCCATGTCTGCATCGGCGTTTCTACGGCCGATTGCATTCCGGTGCTTTGTCTTGATCCCATTCGTCGTGTCGTGGCTGCCATTCACGCCGGCTGGCGAGGTACGGTCGAAGGGATTGTCGGACGTACGATCGAACGGATGCAGGCTGTTTACGGCACTTGCCCCTCTGATTTGCGGGCCGTAATTGGACCGGGCATATCGCTCGAAGCCTTTGAGGTTGGTGATGAAGTTTACGCGGCTTTCGCCGAACGTCATTTCCCGATGAATCGGTTGGCTGTCCGTTTCCCTGTTCATCAAGGCTTGGGGGAAAAATGGCATATAGATCTTTGGGAAGCGAATCGCGGACAGTTGACGGCGGCGGGAGTGCCCGATGAACAGATTCTTTGTACCGGAATCTGTACGTACACTCATTATGATGAATTTTTTTCGGCACGTCGGTTGGGTATTGATTCGGGGCGGATTTTTAATGGAATTATGCTGACGAAATAAAAAAAGCCATTTCCTGTCTGCCTGAGCATCGGGAAATGGCTTTTATCTGATAAGAAAAAGATCAGCTTTTTGCTTATTTGTTTTTATGCCGGTTGGCTCTGCGCTGCCGGATTTCGGCTTTCATTTTGGCCGATCCGGATCCGTGGGCTCCCGTGATGTATCCTTTCTTTTTAGCTTTTGTCTTTACCTTATTTTCGTTGGTCTTGGACTCCTTCTCCGAATTGCCTCTGAAAATGATCCCTCCGGTAATGACCAGATCAATGTCGTCTCCTCCAAAGTTTGCCATAAGCTGGTTTTCCAATTAATGATGGAACAGACGTACACCGGTAAAGGCCATGGCAATGCCATATTTGTCGCAGGTCTCAATGACATGGTCGTCGCGAACACTCCCTCCTGCTTGTGCTACATATTGTACTCCGCTCTTATGTGCCCGTTCGATGTTGTCACCGAAGGGGAAGAATGCGTCAGATCCTAAGGCAACATTTGTGTTGCGGGCAATCCATGCTTTTTTCTCTTCCCGGGAAAGTGGTTCCGGTTTTTCGGTAAAGAATTTCTGCCATTCGCCATCGGCCAGAACGTCCATATAGTCGTCGCTGATATAAATGTCGATTGTGTTGTCCCGATCGGCCCGGCGGATCTTTTCGATAAAAGGCAGGTTCATCACTTTGGGGTGCTGGCGCAGCCACCAGATGTCGGCTTTGTTTCCGGCGAGACGGGTGCAGTGGATGCGGCTTTGCTGTCCGGCACCAATACCGATGGCCTGTCCGTCCTTGACATAACATACGGAGTTGCTTTGTGTGTATTTCAATGTTATGAGTGCGATGATCAGATCGCGGCGTGCTTCGTCGGTAAAGGTCTTGTTCTTCGTTGGAATGTTTTCGAACAATGCCGGATCGTTCAGTTTGACGTTGTTTCTTCCCTGCTCAAAGGTGATGCCGAATACCTGTTTGGTTTCAATCGGAGCCGGTACATAATTGGGATCAATCTGAATAACATTGTAGGTTCCGTTGCGTTTGGCACGCAGAATGGCTAATGCTTCGGCTGTATATCCGGGAGCAATGATGCCGTCGGATACTTCGCGCTTGATCAATGTTGCCGTTGCTTCGTCGCAAGTGTCGCTTAGGGCAATGAAATCACCATAGCTCGACATGCGGTCGGCGCCACGTGCACGGGCATAGGCGTTGGCTATCGGGGTCAAAGAAACCTTGACATCATCGACAAAATAAATTTTTTTCAAGGTATCGCTTAGAGGAAGGCCTACGGCAGCTCCTGCCGGCGACACATGCTTGAATGATGCGGCAGCGGGAAGTCCGGTCGCTTCTTTCAGTTCTTTTACCAGCTGCCAGCTGTTGAGTGCATCCAGGAAGTTGATATAACCCGGTCGTCCGTTCAGGACTTCGAGGGGCAATTCGCCTTCTGTCATGTAAATGCGCGAAGGCTTTTGGTTCGGATTGCATCCGTACTTTAATGCAAGTTCTTTCATAATGAATATATAAAGTTAGTTCCTTACTTTTGCAAAGATACGATTTCCTGTTCAAAAAAGGGCATAAAGCATGAAAAATCCCTGCCACACGCCAGCGGCAGGGATAAAACAGTCGGTAAAAGGTATGATGTCGGTTTTATTTTGTCCAGCCTGCAGTCCAGTTGTTTGCAGCGTCAACAGCCCCGCGTCCGTCGGTGGTTCCTACAAAGCCATCGGTGAAATTGAAAGTCTGGTTGGTCAGATTACCGGCTGCGACGAACATGTCATTGGTGTAGATTCCTTCCTTGCTGGAAAGCGTTCCTGAAATGGCGACATTGGTTAGAGTGGCTTCACCGTCTTTCAGGGCTGTTTCCGTTTGAGCCGTTTCTGTTCTCAATGCATTCTCTTTTCCGGTAATCTGGGCATCGGCCAGGATTACTTTTGTTCCGGCCCGCAAACGTACTCCATAATTCTTTTCTGCGTCGTTGTTACCGATCAGAGTCAGCTTGCTCAGTTTCGGACAAGATACAGGAGTCGCATCGTTGTTGTTGCCATTGTTGTCAGCTTCAATCAGGCAGTCGCAGCTTGCTCCTTCTTGTTGATAAGCCACCCAGTATGAACCTTCACCTCTCCATCCTTCAGTCCAGTCGAAAGAGTCGTCGCCACAGTTCACCGAAATGGCATGGTCGACGTTTACGGTTCCTCCAAAGAATTCGATACCGTCATCTTTGCCGTTGTAGATCTGAATGTAAGAAACTTCCGTTGCATTTCCGACACCGTAGAATGTGATTCCATTGGATTCAGTATCGGCGCTTAGAGCCTGACCTGTATTTTCCATACGGATATATTTCAGTTTGCCGGAATTGTCGTCGTCGGCGTCTCCACCGTAGGTTGCATTTCCGATTTCCGATTTACCCGTTCCGCCGTCGACGTTGATGCTGGCTTTCCCACAAATGTGAAGTCCACCCCAAGCTCCGGCCGTTTCCTTTTCCGAGGTCATTATGATCGGATTTTCGGCTGTACCTACTGCATTGATTTTTGCTCCTTGTTCAATGAGAATATAGGAAATGTTGTCGGTATATTTTGCGATGATCTTGGCACCCGGTTCGATGGTTAGCGTGGCAGGTGCTTTGACCTGCAGTTTTCCGTCAAGATAATAGGTCTGACCACTTTTCAAGATCATGTCTTCGTTAACATCTCCAGTAATGACGGTATCCTGAGTTGAAGGATCCGGTTCAACATTTTCTTCTTCACTACATGAAACACATGCAAACGATGCGCAGAGAGCCATACTCCAAGTCGCATACTTCAAAACATTCTTTTTCATTCTCTTAAAAAATTAACTAACAAATTGTTGATAGATATGTTTAAAAATTATAACTGATGCCCAAGTCGAAGGAGATTCCTTCGCGATAGTGTTCCACTTCAACGGTTTTCCCGGCCTGTGGTAGTTCCTGAGTCAGGACAATATCTGAGTTGGTCAGGTTCTTTACCTGTAGTTTGGCATTTAATTTCTTGTTGAACTGATAGCCTATGTTCAGGTTTAGTGTGTTGATCGTTTCCTGGACTACGTCGCCCTGCTGTGCGATGCCGACAGCTTGTATACGTTTTCCCTGAAGGTTATAGAGCAATGCGAGAGTCAGTTTCCGGTTGTTCTTGAAGGATGGGGTATAACTGATGTCTGCATTGACTAAGTAGGGCGAGGCACCCTGCAACTGGCGCTCCGTATTGGTGTAGACGCCTCCTTCGGGTAATTGCACGTTGGTGTACATGAGTGAGGCATTGACCGAAGCGTTCAGATCCTTGACAAGTTTCTTTTTGATTTCGATTTCCACACCTGCGGCAAGCCCGTCTTCGGCATTTTGGAATGAATATTCTCGGGCCCCACCTGAAGTCCATTGAGTCCTTTCGATTGGCGTTTCCAAATATTTGTAATAACCGGTTACGGCAATCATGTCGGTACCATTTTTTCCAAACCACTCGTAGCGTAAGTCCACATTATAATTGTAGCCGTTGTTCAGTTCGGCATTACCGCGCAGATTTGCAGATCCGTAGGATTCCTGGTAACGAAACGGAGCCATTTCGATGAACGATGGACGGGTAACCGTGCGCGATGCAGACAATCGGAGACTGTTGCTTGGGTTCAGCTCATATTTAATGTTCAGTGCCGGAAAGAAATCGTTTGTATTCAGTTCGCGTTTTTTCTGCTGACTGCTACCGTCTTCATAGTAATACACCCATTGTGAGCTGCTTTCCATTCGGACACCGGCATTGAGCGTCAGTACATCGGCCAGATTCACATGGGCATCCAGAAAACCGGCATAGATGATGTTTCCGGCCTGGTAGCTGTTGCTTGGTACCTTGTTTCGGGAGATGATGATATTGCCGTTTTGCACTTCATCGAAATTCAGAAAAGCATCTGTGTTGTAGATAGCGTCGTGGTCAAACGGTCCGTAAAGCTTATTCAGTTTGTCGATGTCGTAGTAGTAACTGATGCTTGAGAAGTCTCTGCTCTTGTTCTTGTAAGCGAATCCGGCCTGAAGCTTGTCTTTGTCGTTGAAACGATAGGTTCCCTTCAATTCTCCGATCCATTCATTTTCATTCAAATTGCCGAAGTAGCGCATGGTTTCCTGCTGGTTCAGGGTAAACAGCTTGTATTGACCATCCGCAGTACGCTGGAACATGACTTGTCGGCGGTCCGGTTCGTTGCTTGAGGAGCGGTTGTACGACCCGTTCCAGTCCATAAGCCATTTGCTGCCCAATTCATGATGGCCATGTAACTGGTAGTTTTGCAGCATATAGATGTGGGTCGTCTGGTGACTTCCGGACAATACGTGTTCTTCTTCATCGATACCGTTGCGGTCCATATATGTGTCGGATACGTTGCGAGCGTAGAAGAAAGTACCACCGATGCGGTCGGCCTTCTTAAACTGGTATCCGAGATTCATGAGTGCCGTCAGCTTATTGTCCTGACTATATTTATTGTAATTATATTCGCTCTTTTGGTTTCCGGTTGCTTCGAAAGTTTTTACAAATGCATCGCGAACCGTATTGAATCCCGTGCTGACTCCCATGGAGGTTAGCAGACTGAGTGTTCCCTGATTCAAATCGAAGTTTTTGCCGAATCCGAAACTTCCGTCGACATCCGGAAGAGTCAGATACTTTTTGGTCTGGAAGCTGGTTCGGAAAAGGTTGGTCTTTTGGGCATAGTTGTCAAAATCAAGCAGACTCAGACTGGCCGCTTTCCGGTTCATTCCCGCTGTGGTAAACAAAGTTCCCGCACGGTCCATCTGATAACGTTCCTGAAAGGTTGTCTGACTGTTACCGCCCGTGCCGATTGAGAGGCTGATAAAATCTTTGGAGCCATGTTCTTTGGTGCTGATGTCCACGTGTGCTCCTGAATAATCGGCAAAAGTTGTTGCACTATAGACTTTGCTGACGGTAATATTCTGTACGGTAGACGAAGGAAATATATCCAACGGAATTAACTTGTTATCGGGGTTTGGAGAGGCAATAGGCATACCATTAAGGGTGGTAATGCTATAACGGTCGCCCAATCCGCGTACGATCAATTGTCCGGCTTCAGCTACGGAGATGCCTGTGATACGTTTCACGCCTTCCTGTACATTGGACAATCCCTTGATGCTCATTTCTCCCGCTCCCAGATTTTCGATGGCTATGGATGCCTGTTTGCGTTCAGCAAGTAATACACGTTCCAGCTCTAAATTTTTGCGAGCGGTTACTGTCACTTCATTTAATTCCTTGTTGTCTGGTTTCATGTCTACTTCGACGGAAATTTCGCCTTTGCTGGGAACAGAAACCGTTATGGTTTGTGTGTGGAAGGATATATAGGAAATCTGTAATGTGTATTCTCCTTTCTTCAATCCTTTTAATACAAAATTACCGTCTAAATCGGCAGTGGTTCCTTTGTTGGTTCCGACAATTCGGATGGCAGCCCCCATTAAAGGTTCGTTGAGCTCTGAATCCATGATTTTTCCTTTAATGTCGCCTGCAACGGCCGTTTGTGTTGCGGCGATCAGGAGCATTGCAGCCCAAAGTTTTCTTCTTTTACTTTCCGTCATAAATTGCTTACCTGAATGTTTTCGACAGCAAAAGTAGAATCGGAAAATTACAAAAAATTTAAGAATTGGATAATTTTTAATGACGTATGCTTGCAGGACACAATTAGAACATTGAATAGGTCGAATTGTCTTTTGTTTGTCATTCCGTTGAAATATTTGCTTTTGTTTTTAGGGAATATCAGAATCGAATCAGAATCCTTTTGTCGTTAATAAGCACACGTTCGTCTGAATTGCTCATCGTGAAAAGTGCTTGCAGACGGTTTGCCTATTTGTTTCCTTTTGGGTCCTGAAAAAGTGAAATGTACAGCATAGATTCTTGTAATAGGTTTATTTATATGTACTTATACTTCTAATTTGTACATGAGGTTTTTCTGCTTCTAATCCGTGAAGAATCTATCTTTGCAGCTAAAAAGTCAACCCTTTACAATTAATGATTAACTAACGAATAGATTATGAAGAAAATGCTTCTTTTGGTGTTGGTCGTGTTGTCCACCAGTTCATGTATGACTCTTTTTACGAAAACAAATCAGTCCGTCACGATAACGGGAGAAGAGGGCGTTGCGATATATGATGCTCAGAATAATGTTAAAATAGGTAAAATAGAGGACGGAGGCAGCGTTACCATAGAAGTCAAGAAAAAACTATTTGATAAAACATTAATCGCAAAAAAGGAGGGTTATCAGAATGCAGTGATCATACTACCTTCAGTTTTTAATCCGAAAGCTTTGTGGAATATACTTTTTTGGCCAGGTTTCTTGATCGATTTTGGAACAGGAAAAATAAATAAGTATGAACCGGCAATTTATCAAGTAGACATGGAACGACAGGGGTAATCGCTGATGAAATGAATTTTGAATAAATACAATATGAAAAAATCTTTTTTTGTGGCATTCTTGTTCGGATGCTTGTCTATGAAAAGCCTGGCTCAGATTGTTCGGAAAAATTCGGCTGCAAAATCCTTTGAAGTGGGATTAAATGGTGGATTCAATAATCATTGTATTTGGGAATTGGAACCGGAATTTTTTTATACTCCCTTCAGATGGTTGGGATTTGGGGCCGGTATCGCCTATTCCGGATTGATCGGGTCGGAAAACTATGGCGGAATTTCTACCGACGGGGCATTTCGTTGGTTCTTGTCGGATAAAAAAGTGACATACGCTTTCAGTTTTCGTCCTAAAATACAATGGAATTCTCCACATTTTTATTTGGATCGGAAAAAGGAATATGCGTTGTCGGTGTCGGTTTGTCCCGGTTTGATCATTCCTATTCCGGTAAATCCATTCTATTCGGTTGATTATATACCTAATACTGATCACTTAATGGGGATGGTTGCGCCGGTACGTGTCGAGTCAGTTCGGGGAGGCCGAGCTCGTTCTGTTTATTATTCGTGCGGCATTTGGATTAATTATCATGATGATGACCGTTTGAAAATATCAGCCGGTTATTTGTTCTCTGATTTTGATTATTATGGTGGCTTACGGCAGGTTCGCGTGGAGGGAAAGTTACTGGATTTAAAGAAAACAAGGATGGTGCACGCATTCACGGCACGTATTTCTTATGCGTTTTAGTACGGATTGAAACAGCCTGATATAGAATCTTTAGGACATTATAGTAAATATAATGATAGTTTACTTATTTAATTTCAAAATAGGATATTTATGAAACAGTTATTGAAAATTTTATTTCTTGTGATTTTAACTTGTTGCTATGCTTGTTCAAAAGACACTCCGTCAATCAATCGGGTACGCGTTGAGGTGGAGGCTAATTCTGACGAACCGATCAGAATTTACGGAACGAAATCAGATAGTGAAAATGGAATCGTAATCCGGAAACACTATGATACCTCTTTTGAGACAGATGCTGAAGTGTTTTCTATTGACGCCCGTTGTAAAGATGAAAAGACATTGATTCGGATCAAAGTTTGGGTGAACGGTCGGTTTAAGGTACAGAAGGATGGTAACAAATACGTGACGACGGGTGATATTTGGTCTTAGTAAAAATGTGAATATTGAGTTAAGATAATTTTTACTGGTGCTGATGTCTTTTCTTTCAGCTCAGGGAGGAAATATATAAAACGATCCCCATCGCTTGAATTAATTTCTGCGATGGGGATTGATGGTGTGGAGCTGGAGGGAATCGAACCCTCGTCCAAACAGGGAAACCACATGCTTTCTACACGCTTATCCCAGCCTTCTGTTTTCGTGCGCAGGCAAGACCTGGGCCACCCACTTGCGCCTTATCCTCTTAAACTTCATTCCCGATGCGAGGCCACCGGAAACTATCCCCGATTTAGCTGCACCACTGTATCAGAATGCTTCGGAGCAACAGCTTCTGAGTGATGTCTCGTTTCAGCACCTGGTGCCGAAATAAAGGTAATCTACTGTGCTTCGATTACGCAGCGAGAGCGTAGTTATTTTCGCCAGATAAATTCTTGGTAACTGAGATTATAGAGGAAATCACCGACCCTCTGCGTGCTTACATGCCATTCCATCCTGCTGTCAAATCCATGTCAACCCCAGAATGCATCATGCTATTTTTTTTAATAAGTGGGTAGCAAAGGTAGAAAAAAAAATGGATAAAACCTAATTCTGTTGAAAAAAAACTATAAATAGGCGTGCTGGAGACTAATTGCCGGCCATTTTTTGCTCATAAATAAAAATAGTGTTTATTTTGCAATAAAATTGGCAGTTAGTAGTTTTGTTATAAACAACTTCAGACTTTTCTGATTGAAAATAGGAGAATCCGATCTGTTGCAGTATGATACTTTTATTTAAAGAAGTTTTTGAGTGTTGTAAAAAATAGGAATACATGATAAAAAAATTAATCATAGGAGTATGTCTCCTTTTGACAAGTGTGCAATTCGTTCTTGCACAAAGTACCATGACTGATGAGCAGGTTATGCAATTTGTCCTTTCTGAAAGCCAAAAAGGAACATCGCAAACAGAAATTGTAACCAAATTGATGTCGCAAGGAGTTTCCTTAGAGCAAATTCAACGTTTACGGAACAAATATACCAAAGAGTCAGACGGGTCTGCTCTTGGCGCTAAAGATTTGACGGGAACATCACGCTTGAGACAAAAAAATAGTGTTGGGACACAGTACAATGAATCTGGATTTATGAGAAAGTCCGACGGTTTGGCCCAGCCTGATATGAATACAATGTCGGCAGTGCAGCGTCAGCAGTATATTCAGCAACAACAAAGTATGTATTTAAATGGACTTGGTTTTGTTCTGCCAGATTCTATGTCGTTGTATAATTATGGCGATTATATGCTATCTGATCAGGAAGAACATAAAAAACGTATTTTTGGCCATGATATTTTTTCGCAGAAATTGTTGACGTTTGAGCCAGAGATGAATATTCCTGCCCCTGAAGATTACCTGTTGAAAGCGGGTGATGTGGTCTTTATTGATGTTACCGGTGCCTCACAATATTCTTTTAATGGCGAGATTTCTCCAGAAGGTTATGTGCATGTAGAAGGTTTCGGTCCAGTGAAAATAGCCGGACTTACGCTTAAACAGGCAAATAGCCAGATCCGCAAAAACTTAGGAAAATATTTTAAAGAATCGGAGATCATTCTGTCGGTAGGCCAGACCAATACGATTACAGTTAATGTGATGGGTGAAGTGATGCATCCCGGCACGTATACATTATCAGCTTTTGCAACAGTGTTTCATGCTCTGTATATGGCCGGGGGAGCTAATGATATAGGAACCTTGCGTGCGGTCAAGGTTTTCCGGAACAACCGGTTGATTTCTACGGTCGACTTGTATGATTTCATTTTGAATGGAAAACTGGTGGGTAATGTCCGTCTGGCGTCTAATGATGTAATTGTTGTTGGTCCATACGAGGCTTTGGTGCAGATTACGGGTAAAGTTAAGCGTCCTATGTATTATGAAATGCGTCCGACGGAGAGTGTCGCGACGCTTTTAGCTTATAGTGGTGGTTTTACTGGAGATGCATATCGTAACAATATTCGTTTGATCCGTAAAAATTCGGGTCAGAAAGAAGTGTTCAGTATTGATGAATTTCAGATGGAGACGTTTCGGGTAGAGGATGGTGATTCTTTGTTCGTCGATTCCGTCTTAGATCGATACAGGAATATGGTTGAAGTTAAGGGCGCAGTGTTCCGGCCGGGTATGTATCAGGTTGGCGGGCAGATTACTACAGTACGTCAGTTGATTGAACAGGCCGGAGGATTGACCGAGGATGCGTTTTTAACGCGTGCGGTGATGCATCGCCGTAAGCAAGATCGGTCGCTGGAAGTTCTCCCGATTGCACTTGAGGAACTGATGAAGCATGAGGCACCTGACATTACCCTGCGCAATGAGGATATTTTGTTTATTCCCAGTTTGAAAGATATTCAGGATGAAAAGACTCTGTCTATTTATGGAGAAGTTTATTATCCTGGGGTTTATCATTTCGCAGACAATACTACTGTCGAAGACCTGGTTCTTCAGGCTGGTGGGTTGAAGGATGCGGCTTCGTTGGTTAAAGTTGATGTTTCGCGTCGTTTACGCAATTCGAAGACTACGGTTACGTCGCCAGAGATCGCCGAAACTTTTTCTTTTTCACTGAAAGACGGTTTTGTGGTAGAAGGAACTCCAGGATTCGTGTTGCAACCGTTTGATGAGGTTTTCGTGCGTAAAAGCCCGGGGTATGTCGAGCAGAATCATGTTACCATTGAAGGAGAAGTCGTGTTTGAGGGTATTTATACGCTTTCCAATAAAGGGCAGCGTTTGAGTGATTTGTTGGAGATGGCTGGCGGTTTGACCGAGGAGGCATACCCAAAGGGGGCCAGACTTATTCGGACCTTGACGGATGCGGAACGATTGAAGCAGCAATCGATGAAAAAATTTATAGTTTCCAAAGATTCTGCTGAATTGCGGAAATTTGATCTGAACCAAGTGCGTTATGTCGGAATTAATTTAGACAAGGCACTTCAATATAAAGGTAGCGATGAATGGGATCTCGTATTGCAGGATGGCGATAAACTGATCATTCCGCAGTACACAAACACAGTGACAATAAATGGAGAAGTTCTTTATCCCAATACGGTGGCCTATATGCCAGGAGAAGGATTGGATTATTATATTAATCAGGCAGGAGGATTTAGTGTAAAGGCAAGACGCAGGAAAGTCTTTGCTGTCAATTTAAATGGAACCGTTACCCGGGTTCGTAGAAGTAAGGATATTCAGCCGGGATGTGAAATCGTAGTTCCGACGAAGGAAGAACGTAAGCGGGCTGTGTCGTTAACTGAGATTCTGAGTATCGGTACAACGGCTGCTGCTTTAGGAACGATGATTTCCACATTGGTGAAATAAAATGAGTGGATGGATGATTAAGGAGAAACAATTCGGAACCAGATAAAGAAGTGAATATGAAGAAAGAATCGAACGGTTTCAAGTTTATGCATGGAGAATTAAAGCTGGATGCCTTATTCAGATTGGTTTGGCAGAACAAGAAACTCTATATATATGTATTGGTTGGTACTTTTGTCTTGTCTGCTTTATATGCGGTGAGTTTGCCACGTTATTATGAGACGAAAGTCCTTCTGGCTCCAGAATATTCGGGAGGAGGCAGCAGTTTGGGAAGCCTTGGCGGATTGGCCTCATTGGCAGGGATTAGTTTGGGAAACATGGGCGGTGAAGATGCTATTGTTCCTTCTCTGTATCCTGATTTGATTTCCTCTACAGATTTTTTAGTCTCGTTGTTTGAGGTGCATATCGTAACACAGGATACGTCGTATGCAGGGCCTTTGAGAGAATATATGGAGACTTGTCAGAAAGAACCCTGGTGGACGGAAGGTCTGCAGGCAGTAAAAAATATTTTTACCCAAAAACGGCCTGTGGATCAGTCCAGGACACCTGACCCGTTTCAACTGACCAAGTCAGAAACTATGTTGGCACAGAATATCGGTAAGAAACTGAATTGTCTGGTGGATAAGAAAACGAATGTAATCACACTGACTGTAACAGACCAGGACCCCTTGGTCTCGGCTTTGTTGGTAGATACATTACGTACTCGTTTACAGACCTTTATAACAAACTATCGGACTCAGAAAGCACGTAATGATTTACAATATCTGTTACAATTGCGTGATGAGGCTGCTGTGCAGTATAAAGCCAAGCAGGCTGCTTACGCGGCCTATGCGGATGCGAATATGGAATTGTTTCTGGAAGCAAACAAGAGTCGTTTGGCAAAGTTGAAGAGTGAGGCTCAGACGGCTTATGAGATTTACAATCAGTTATTGCAACGTGTGGAGATTGCACGTGCCAAGGTTTTGGAACGTACTCCAGCTTTTACGGTTGTTCAGAATGCAACTGTGCCTTTGAAGCCGGCAGGACCACGTCGTTCCTTGATTGTTCTGGCTTTTTGCATGCTGGCGTTTATGGGTACTACGGGGTATATTATTGTGAAGAAATAATCTGAAAGCAGAAAGATGGTTTTGCTGGCAGCATTTTATTTGATAGCCTTGGCCTTGTCTTTTTTATCTTTTTTTGAAGATAAGAAAGACCTTTACACTCGTGTTAGTTTCGGGGTTGTGGTGCTGTTGCTTTGGGCTGTTGTCGCTTTCCGTCCTATTGGATCAGATGCAGATTCTTTGACCTATATGTTTTTTTATCATGATATAGGTAATGAATTTATTGAGATCTCGTTCGTGTGGATGATCGCATTGGTAAAATGGCTGTTTGATGATGTGCGTTGGCTTTTTATCCTTTATGCAGTTTCTGTTTTTTTGCATGCGGAAGGAATACGCAGATTGTCACCGGCTTTATTGTTGTCTGCTTTACTTTGGCTGTCGCATTACTTTATTATCCAGGATTTTACACAAATCCGTGTGGCTATATCTACAGGGTTGTTTCTGATAGGGTTGGATTTTTTATCGGAACGTAGACGGTGGATATTCCTGTTGTTTGTCGTTGGTGCTGTGTTCGCTCACTATTCTGCGTTGGCGTATTTGCCGGTTCTCTTCTTTTCAAATAAAAAAATGACGGTCAAGGGCCGTCTTTTCCTGGGGGGCTGTATCATTATGATGTATGCTTTATATTTTGCCGGCGTGGATTTGATATTTTCATTGCCTATTCCATATCTGGAAGTGAAAATTGATGACTATCAGCGACTGAGGGATACGGGTATGCTCGGAGATTCCATTAATGTTTTTAATGTTGTATTCTTATTGCGGATAGCGGTTTTCTTTTATTTTCTGATCAAATACGATTATATTGTACGGCATCATCCTAAAGTGACATTACTGTTGAAAGTTTATTGTTGCTCTTTATGCAGTTTTCTGGCTTTGTCTTCTCTGCCTATTATGGCCGGGCGTGTCAGTGAGCTCTTTGGATTGGTTGAAATTGTCTTGTTTCCGATGATGTTATGTACGATCCGGCCATTGGCAGTAGGCCGGGGGATGTTGGTATTGTTTGCTCTTGGATTGCTGTCATTGAATTTATGGTATAACGATTTAATTAATTTCATTTGATTTTTATGCAACAAACCTGGACTATTGATATTCTTCTCGCAACCTATAATGGGGCAGCTTATATTGTTCAACAAATCAATTCTTTACAAACGCAGACTTTTCGTGACTGGAGATTGTTTGTTCATGATGATGGTTCAACGGATAATACGGTTGCGTTGATTAAACAGTTGGCGGTATCGGATTCACGAATCAATCTGATTGAAGATCAGGTACGTTTGCACAGCGCGTCAGAGAATTTTATGTATTTGCTTCAATTTTCTGCCGCAGATTTTACCATATGTTGTGATCAGGATGATATATGGTTCGAAGAGAAGTTACAGGTATTGTATCACACGATTATAACGAAAGATCAGAGTAAGCCTCAGGCGGTGTATGGGAACGGGTATATGTATTATTGTGATACCGGTATTGTGCACGGACGCTCGGTTTTGACAGCTCCGAAAACACTTAAGGACGTGTTGTTCTTGAATGGCGGGATTCAGGGCTGTGCGATTCTGTTTAACAGAAAGATGCGTCAACTTTGTCTTGATCGCCCGGAATACGTATGCATGCATGATCATCTGTTCACGCTGGCTGCTTTGACTTTTGGGGAATTTACTTATGTGGACCGTTTCTTGATGCTTTATCGGAGGCATGCACATACTGTGACCGATGCCGCGGTGGGAGATTTTTATGAAAGAGCAGAAACTTTTTTTGCTCAGAAAAGTCCTGTATTGGAAGAAAAGCATTATAGGGCATTGAAAAGTTTTTACCGACATTATCGCGACCGGATGGATCCGAATATTCAGAACGTATTTCAACGTTTTTTTGTTCTGGAACATTTGGGAAAACTCGGAAGACTTTGGAGAGTTCTTTGTGATGGTTACCGTCTTTACAACAAAAAGACAATATTACTGGCTAAGATTGTCTTACGATGTTATTTATGTTCTTCGCATCGAAAGGTTCAGAAATAGATCATAACGTTTTTATTCCATTTTGTTTTATTGGATAATCGTAAATGCCTTCTGCCTTTTGTGTTCTTTAACACGATATTTGCTGTTTTCATTCATTTTGCAATAAAAATATAGTAACTTTGAAACATGCTTATTAGGAACGAACTATGAAAATAGCCTATATAATACCCAAACCGGTTTCAACCGGTCCGATAATGGTTGTACATGATTTGGTTGTGCAAATGCAGGCTCATGGTCATTCATGCACCGTTTATACTTTGGAAAGTGGTGACGATATGTCTTTCCCTTGTCCCGTTCAGCAAATATCTTTTTATAAATCCATTGATTTTAACGATTTTGATATTATACATACCCATTGCTTTCGGCCTGATTTGTATGCTTTTGTGCACAAACCAAGACATTGTAGAGCTAAGATTGTCAGCACGATGCACAATTATATCCTACGTGATCTTGCTTACGAATATAATGTGGTTGTTGCTCAAATTATGGGTAGAGTTTGGCTGGCCGGCTTATCCCGTCATGATAAGATGGTCACCTTAAGTCGGGATGCTTTATCCTATTATAGACACTATTTCTCTGCCTCCAAACTTTCTTATGTATACAATACCAGGGACTTACAGGATATTGATAAGAGACTTTCAGAAGAAGAACGGATACGCATTGAAAAATTTAAAGGCACGAGTCATTTGATTGGTGTGAATGCCGTTTTGACAGAGCGTAAGGGTATCGACCAGGTTATTGCTGTCTTGCCCCGACTGCCACAATATAAACTAATGATTGTAGGCGATGGAAAAAGTCGTTCGCAGCTGGAACGGCAGGCAATTGTTTTGGGGGTTCAGGATCGGGTGTCGTTCTGGGGTTATCAGAAGGATGCCTGGCGTTATTTGCCTTATTATGATTGTTTTGCGATGACAAGTCGTAGTGAGGGCTTCGGATTGACCATTTTAGAGGCTGCTCTGTTTCGAAAAAAAATGGTTTGTTCGGATATCCCTATTTTTAGAGAGTTATTGCCGGAACATGAAGCGTGTTTTTTCCCCCTGGATAATTTGGATTCGCTTCAACAGGCGATATTACGGGCTATGAATGACTCATTTTTGGGAGAGAATTTATATCAGCGTTATGAGGCGGAGTTTTCTCCTCAGAAATTTTATCAGAATTATTTATCTGTTTATCAAACGATAAGAAAAGGAAATGGAAGAAGCTAAGTTTTCAGTTTTGATGTCTGTTTATGCCGGAGAACAGCCGGAATATCTGGATGAAGCATTACAGAGTATCTTGAAACAGACCACAAAACCCGATGAAATAGTCTTGGTCAAAGATGGTCCTCTTCATGCTGGGTTGGATCGGATTATAGACAGATATGTGGAATTATGCGGCACGAGGCTAAAAATTGTTCCCTTGGTAAAGAATTCAGGCTTAGGGACGGCCTTAAACGAAGGATTGAAACATTGCACATATGACCTTGTGGCTCGTATGGATACAGACGATGTGGCCAAACCGGAACGTTTTGCAAGACAATTGGCGGTTTTTTGCCAACATCCGGAATTGGATATTTGCAGTTCGTGGATAGAAGAATTTGAAGGCGATACAAAAAACATTATCGCCATAAAAAAGGTCCCTCAGGATCATGAGGATATTGTCCGCTATGCCCATCGGAGATGTCCGGTTAATCATCCTACGGTTATGTACAGGAAATATTCCGTATTGGCTGTCGGGGGATATGAAGGGTTTCCTGAGGACTATTGTCTTTGGGTTAAGATGATACTCAATGGTTGTCGTTTCTACAATATACAGGATAGTTTGCTTTATTTCCGTTTCTCTCGGGAAACTATCAAAAAACGAGGTGGACTGAAATATGCCATTTCTGATGTCCGTTCTCAGATTCGGTTTTACCGGATGGGTTTTTTGCGGCCGATCGATTTATGTTATAATGTTATCGTACGCAGTGTGGTCCGTCTGGTTCCAGAATATTTCCGTTTATATATTTATAGAAATTTAATTCGTCTGAAATGAAAAGTCTGATGAATACGGATTTCCTGAATTGATTCTTTTAGTCTGATTTTTATGTCTAATTCTGCAAGCAAACGAATAGCTCAAAATACGGTATTGCTTTATATCCGTATGTTTTTTATGATGGCTGTTTCGCTATATACGTCACGCGTCGTATTGAATACTTTGGGCTTTGAGGATTTCGGATTGTATAATGTAGTGGGAGGTTTTGTCGCCTTGTTTTCTTTCTTAAATGGTGCAATGGCATCTGCGACTCAGCGTTATCTTAATTTTGAAATGGGGCGGAATGACGAGAACGGCTTGCGATGCGTTTTTGGTATGAGTGTTAATATTCATGCCATGATTTCCTGTCTTCTGCTGATCTTGGCTGAAACGGTAGGATTATGGTTTCTTTATCATTATTTCAATATACCTCAAGAGCGTTTCTCGGCTGCGTTGTGGGTGTACCAATTTGCAATACTTTCAGCAATCGCTTCCATTATGAGTGTGCCATATAATGCTGCTATCATAGCACATGAGAAAATGAGTGCCTTTGCCTACATCTCGATTCTTGAGGTCGTCTTGAAACTGGTGATTGTGTATCTGTTGTTGGTGACCGATATGGATAAATTGAAACTTTATGCCGTATATATGTTTGGAGTACAGTTACTGGTTGCATTGATATACCTGATCTATGATTTACGGAATTTTCGGGAAACTCATTATCGATATTTATGGCATAAGGGGCTTTTTTATGAGATGTCAGCTTTTGCAGGATGGAATTTATTTGGTAATCTGGCAGCAGTGGCTTACACTCAAGGAGTAAATATCTTGCTGAACATATTTTTTGGTCCGGTGGTGAACGCAGCCCGAGGAATCTCAGTTCAAGTTCAGAATGCTTTACGAGGCTTTTGTCAGAATTTCCAGACAGCCGTTAATCCACAGATTACGAAATCTTATGCTATTCATGATCTGGTTTATATGCACAGGCTATTGTTTGTCAGTTCTAAATTTTCTTTTTATTTACTGTTTTTCTTTGTATTACCTATTTTCCTTGAGGCTCACCAGATTCTTGTCTGGTGGCTGAAGGATTATCCGGAACATACACAAAACTTTACTCGATTGATTTTGTTGGTTACATTAATAGATGCATTGGGTAATCCTTTGATTCAAGCTTCGTTAGCAACAGGGAAAATAAAGAGATATCAGACAATTATCGGCTCGGTGCTGTTGTTGATCGTTCCGGTTTCCTACGTCGTGCTTAAGCTGGGTTGTCAGCCGGAAATGGTTTATGTCGTTCATCTGATCATCGTTTTGATTTGTCAGTTTATTCGTTTGTGGTTGGTACGCCCCATGATACATTTATCTTTCCGTGATTATGCATACGAGGTGGTAATCCCTTTATGCAAGGTCTTTTTTCTATCTTTACCTTTACCTGTAATTACTTTTATGTCGCTTGATGCTGGTTTTTTGCGCTGTTCTTTGGTGTTTGTCTTGTCGTTTGTCTCAATCGGTTTTTCGATTTATTGGTTGGGATTGGCAAATTCAGAACGTATTTTTGTAAACCAGCATTTAAAAACTATTTATCAACGGATGCAACGAAGATGATTGAAATATTGGATAAAATGAAATGTAGCGGTTGTGGGGCTTGTATTCAGGTTTGTCCCAAGAGGTGTATCACTTTGGTAGAAGACCGTGAGGGGTTTGAGTATCCTGAAGTTGATGGGTCCAATTGTATCGCTTGTGGCAGATGTGAAAGGGTCTGTCCGGCTTTGTGCAAGTTGGATGTGCGAACGCCTTTGTCTGCTTTTGCAGCCAAGAATGTAAGTAATGCCGTGCGTCTGCAAAGTTCTTCTGGAGGTATTTTTTCAGCAATCGCAGAATATGTTTTACAGGAAGGCGGTGTCGTTTTTGGTGCAGCCTATAATCGGAATTTTGAAGTCTATCATCGTTCCGTTGACTCTCTCGAAGACCTTGCCTTGTTAAGAAGTTCAAAATATGTTCAAAGTCGGACAGGGGAAACTTTTCGTGAGGCAAAGGTTTTGCTGAAACAGGGACGTTTAGTGCTTTATTCGGGAACTCCATGTCAGATAGCAGGGTTGAAAAAATATTTGGGAAAGGATTATGAGAATTTACTGGCGGTGGAAATTTTCTGTCATGGAGTGCCCAGTCCTAAAATCTGGCGGATGACTTTGAAAGAGCTGAAGTCCAAGTTGTCTTCGGAAAAAAACGGCAGAGCAGATCTTGTCTCCATGAATTTCCGGGATAAAGTGAGTGGGTGGAAAGATTATTCCTGTTCCATTGGCTTCCATGTTGCATGGGACAAGGCGGAAAGTGCTGACTTGCTCAGGACTATGCCAACGCGTTCTTTTGTGTATTTACAAGGCTTTCTTCATCATCTTTATCTGCGGCCTTCGTGTCATCGCTGTTTTGTACGTCAAGGGAGATCTGGTTGCGATATTTCCATTGGCGATTATTGGCAGGCAGTCCGCTCCATGCCTGACTTCGATGATAACAAAGGAATAAGTGCTGTTGTGGTATATACACAAAAAGGAGAAGTTGCGCTACAGCATATTGAATTTGAAAAACGCCGGGCCGAGTTTTCAGATATTCAGAAAGACAATGGTGCGTTTGTTGAAATAATACCAGTACATCCTAAGCGTGAGTATTTTTTTGATCAACTCAATAATAATGAATCGTTAGACCGATTGATCTTGAAATGTATTCGGCCCAATTTACTGGTACGGGTCAAACAAAAAATTGAAAGAACAATGAAACAATTGAGAAAATGAACATAGGAATAGTTACTTTGCCTTTACGTACAAATTACGGTGGCTTGCTTCAGGCTTATGCACTTCAAAAAGTTTTGTTAAGAATGGGACATACACCGGTAACTTTTACCCGAGTGGCTCATGAATCGCTCGATTGGAAAACACCAGTCAGATGGGCGAAACGTTTTTTGTGTAACCCGTTTCGGGATAAGAAGACTCCAGTTTTTTATGAACTGATATTTAACCGGACATATTCAACAGTAAGTCAGCATACTCAGGGCTTTATTGATCGTAATATTACCACTCGTGTGATTCGTTCATGGAATGAAATAAAGGAGTCTGATTATGATTTGCTAATCGTCGGAAGTGATCAGGTGTGGCGGCCAATGTACTTTTCTCCGATAGAGCATGCTTTTTTTGATTTTGCAGCAAAATGGGAAATAAAACGTCTTGCTTATGCATCTTCGTTTGGGACAGATGAATGGGAATATAATGTAGACCAGACAAAACGTTGCCGGAGTTTAGTCCGCTTGTTTGATGGCATATCCGTTCGAGAGGTTTCTGGAATTAAATTGTGCCAGGAATTCTTAGATTGTTCGGCTGTATCCGTATTAGATCCGACAATGCTTTTAACCCCGGAAGATTATATCGCTTTGTTTGAGGAGCAAAAGATTCCTGCTTTTGCGGGAAACTTGCTTGTATATATTCTGGATATGACTGATGAAAAGAGCAGGCTGATCGATTACTTATCTGAAAAGTATGTTCCGTTTGTCGTAAATTCGAGGGTTGATGATTTGAACAGACCAACTGTTGAACGTATTCAGCCTCCGGTAGAAGCCTGGCTGCGTGGTTTTTATGATGCAGAAATTGTGGTAACAGATTCGTTTCATGCTTGTGTTTTTGCTATTTTGTTTCATAAAACCTTTATTGTTTATGGAAATGAGGGCAGAGGTATGGCACGTTTTTATGCTTTGTTAGCATTGTTTGGTCTGGAGAGTCAATTGGTGAGAACATCTGAAGATGTGATTAAGGCTTTATCCGTTCATATTGATTGGGGTGCTGTTGATGTTCGATTACAGACATTACGCGAACAATCTATCTCATTTCTGAAAAAATACATTTGTTGATATGCTCTGCATCTTATTATTTTAGTAGTTATTTAAAGCATCTTTATTATGTTGATTTCTGTTGTTATTCCTGTTTTTAATAAACGGAAAAGTATTCGCAATACTGTGCTGTCTGTTCTGAATCAGACGTTTACCGAATATGAACTTATCGTGGTAGATGACGGCTCTACGGACGGAAGCATGGACGAGTTGGCCGATATAGCAGATGTACGTCTGAAGCGTTATTACAAAAAAAATACAGGAGTATCCGATACAAGGAATTATGCGATGAAATTGGCATCAGGTCGTATTATTGCATTCCTTGACGGAGATGATTTATGGGATACGTCTTATTTGCAGCGATTATCGGATATGGTTGTTGCCTTTCCTGATTGTGCACTGTACATGCAAAACAGCAGGGATGTACTGGCAGAAGATATAGATGGATGCTGGTCGACTCCCGAATTAAGGGCTGAAATTAAGGTGTATTCCAACTGGGAGCATTATTTTTATTATCGCAATTTTAAAACATCTGCATTGGCCGTAAATAAAACGAAGGCACTTGAATTGAATGGATTTGATGCTTCTTTAACAATTGGAGAAGATCTGGATCTATGGTTACGTCTGATTCTTTCGGGGACCGTTTGCTTTTTAGATGAAATACATGTTTTTATATTAAAATACGGCTCAGATTATCATAGTCGTTTTGTTCCTGAAGATTACAGAAGACATTTGTCTTACAAACTTGTAGCCAAACGTGGTGAGTATTTGGCCTTAAAAGACAATAGGGACGTGCGGTATATTATGAATAAAATGATTTTTTATGCTTTGATGGATTTTACAAAAGATAAAAATGTGGAGGCTGTAAATTTATTGAGCTCTCAGCTGAAATTCAGTCTTTTATGTATGAAGGACAAGGTTAAATATGTCCTTTTTCGTTTAAATCTCTGGAACTGACAAGCTGTTTATACTGTTTTTTGTCTCAGAGTTAATAATTTGTTATCATTATAGATGAATTTAATATGATTTTGTTATATTTGTGGCTGATATAGAAACACCATGAATAGAACACCATGAAAATAACTTTATTGCAGCGTGATATTTGCTGGGCAGATCCTCAGGCTAATTGTGAGCGATTGGAACAATGTCTGCACAATTTGCCCGAATCAGATTTATATGTTTTTCCGGAGATGTTTTCTACCGGATTTTGTACGGATCCAGACGGTATAGCCGAAGATTTGTCTCAGCCGGGGTCTTTAGACTGGATGAAAAAAATAGCCGGAGTGCGTAATTGTGCTCTTGCTGGTAGTTTGGCCGTGAAAGAAAACGGGAATTTTTATAATCGGTTTTATTTTGTGTGTCCCGACGGCTCGACTTTTTACTACGATAAAAAACATCTTTTTACTTATGGAGGAGAGCACAAAGCGTTTACTGCCGGGCAGCAACGCGTCATTGTTACCTACAAGAAAGTAAGAATTTTGCTTCAGGTTTGCTATGATTTGCGTTTTCCCGTCTGGACACGCAATCGCAAAGATTATGATTTAATTTTGTATGTGGCAAGTTGGCCGACTTCGCGGATTGACGCTTGGACTTCTTTACTTTGTGCCCGTGCCATAGAAAATCAGTGTTATGTGGCGGGAGTAAACCGTGTGGGGACCGATCCGACATGCTCGTATTGTGGTGGTACGGTAATGTTTAATCCCTATGGACAAATTTCTCGTGCTTGTAAACGAGATGCGGAAGATGAGGTTACTGTGGAGATTGATTTGGAAGATTTGGTTCGTTTCCGAGAGAAATTTCCGGTTTTGGAGGATGCTGATTCCTTTGAGTTAATATAATTCATCGATAATTCATCGAAAAACTGAATATAAATTATGAATAAGAAACTTTTATTGGGAGATGAAGCGATTGCGCTTGGGGCTTTGCATGCCGGCATAAAGGGGGTATATGCTTATCCAGGAACGCCCAGTACGGAAATAACGGAGTTTATACAAAAATCTCCGATCGCCGTGGAGCGCCAGATACACAGCACTTGGTGTACAAACGAAAAAACCGCTATGGAAGCTGCTTTAGGAATGTCTTATGCTGGTTGCCGCTCCATTGTTTGCATGAAACATGTTGGCCTTAATGTGGCTGCCGATGCCTTTGTTAATGCTGCAATTACGGGAGTAAACGGTGGCCTGATTGTTGTAGTAGCCGACGATCCTTCAATGCATTCGTCACAAAACGAACAGGATTCTCGTTTTTATGGTAAATTCTCATTAATGCCTGTGTTGGAACCTGCGACTCAGCAGGAAGCCTATCAGATGATGGCATATGGTTTTGCATTGTCCGAAAATGAAAAATTACCGGTTTTGATGCGGATAACAACCCGCATGGCACATTCCCGTGCTGCTGTCGAGGTAGCCGATGAGGCGCAGCCATTGTCCGTATTGCCGGCAGCAAAGGATCCTGGTTCTTGGGTACTTTTGCCTGCAAATGCCCGTAGAAAGTACGTGCAGCTCATCGATAAACAGTCTGAGCTGGAGAACCTTGCTGTGAGGCAAACACGAATTGAATTGAGCGGAACAGAAAAACGTTTGGGTATTATTGCCTGTGGTATTGGCTATAATTATGTCAAGGAAGCCGATGCTGGATCGGGAAACTATCACATACTGAAAATTGCCCAATATCCTTTACCTCAGGAAATGATTCGCCAATTGGCTGCTTACAGTGATGAAATTTTGGTTGTTGAGGACGGACAACCTTTTGTAGAAGAACAGGTGCACGCGATACTTGGAACGACTTATCGGATAAAAGGACGCTTAACTGGAGATCTTCCACGCACGGGAGAGCTTACTCCTGACAGTGTTGCTGCAGCGATGGGTAAGTCTTCACAATGTTACTTCGGCACTCCGAAAAATCTTGTTCCACGTCCGCCTGCCTTGTGTCAAGGATGTGGGCATCGAGACGTTTATCAGGCTTTGAATGAAGTTGTTCAAGGTTATCCTAATGCACGTGTTTTTGCGGATATCGGTTGTTATACGCTCGGTGCACTGCCACCATTCCGGGCTATTGACAGTTGCGTGGATATGGGTGCATCCATTACTATGGCGAAAGGGGCTGCTGACGCCGGACTTTTTCCTGCTATAGCTGTGATTGGAGATTCTACGTTTACGCATTCCGGAATGACCGGTTTATTGGATGCCGTGAACGATAAAGGCAATATAACAATAATCATATCGGATAATTTGACTACGGCTATGACCGGTGGGCAGGATTCGGCCGGCACAAATAAATTTGAGGCTATTTGTTTAGGTCTTGGAGTTGAGCCGGCACATGTCCGTGTGGTGGTGCCTTTACCTAAAAACATGGCGGAGATTACCCGAACGATACGAGAAGAAATAGAATATCGTGGTGTATCTGTAATTATTCCACGGCGCGAATGTATTCAAACACTTAATCGTAAATTGAAACAAAGAAAAAAGGAGAAGGAGTCATGAAAAAGGATATAATACTTTCTGGTGTTGGGGGACAAGGTATTCTTTCCATAGCAACGATTATTGGCGAGGCCGCTACGATGTCCGGTCTTAATTTGAAACAGGCAGAAGTACATGGTATGAGTCAGCGGGGGGGAGACGTTCAGTCGAATCTACGTCTTTCTGATAAAGAAATCTCTTCCGATCTGATCGCATTGGGAACTGCCGATCTGATCTTGTCTTTAGAACCTATGGAAGCACTCCGTTATCTTCCCTATTTGAGCAAGGAGGGATGGATTATTTCTTCTACCGCTCCTTTTAAGAACATTCCCAATTATCCGGATGAACAGGCGCTTGACGGGGAGTTGGAAGCCTTGCCGCACGTAGTTCTGGTTGATGTAGATGGAATCGCTCATCAGTATAATATGCCAAAATGTGGAAATGTTATTTTATTGGGAGCAGCCTCACGCTTTCTGGGGATTCTTTCTGTGGATGAACTGCGTGACAGTATTGGTCGCGTGTTTGGTTCCAAAGGGAAAGAAATTGTAGAAATGAATAAAAAAGCATTTGATCTGGGATATGCCGCAGCAGAAAAATAGTGAAGGAGGCCGAAAATGAAGCATTTGGTGTTTAATGAAGATTTGGTGGCACAAGTAGTAGCGGAACTGAATATTGCCAATCTGGAACGAGCAACTATCGGTGAGGTCCTTTTGGTAGCCTCTCGCTTGGAAGAGTTAACCGGCATTCCTTTTATCCGGATGGATCAAGGATCTCCGGGCTTGCCTGCCAATCATATAGGAGTGGAGGCAGAAAAGGCTGCTCTTGATCGTGGGGTCGGTTCGCAATATCCGGCAGCTGCAGGAGTTTCGGAATTGAAAGAGGCTGCATCCCGTTTTGTAAAGGCTTTTGTTAATTTGGATATCTCGGCAGCAGCTTGTATCCCGACAACGGGATCAGTGGCGGCTTCCTATGGGGCTTTTATCGCCTGTACACAACGTATACCGGGCAAGAATAAGGTACTTTTCATAGATCCGGGTTTCCCCATACAGAAATCTCAATTGCGTATTATTGGAGCTGAATGGGAATGGTTTGATATCTATCATTATCGGGGAGAAGCCTTACGTAAAAAAATGGAATCCTTCTTGGAGAAAGGAGACATTGCCGTGATTGTTTATTCTAATCCCAACAATCCGGCGTGGATTTGTCTGGAGGATTCAGAATTAAGAATAATTGGAGAACTGGCAACAAAATATGATGCCATCGTTTTGGAAGATATGGCTTATTTCTGTATGGATTTCCGTAAGGATCTGGGAAAACCGTATGAGCCTCCATATCCTCCAACAGTTGCCCGATATACTGAGAATTATATTTTAATGCTCTCCTCATCGAAGATCTTTAGTTATGCTGGACAACGTATGGCTCTGGCTTGTGTTTCAGATAAGCTTTTCCAGAGCCATTCTCCGGCTTTGGCCGAAAGATATGGCGATTCAGGGATTTTCGGACAGACTTTCGTGGCTTCAATTTTATATATGATTACTTCAGGTTGCACAGCTTCTACTCAATACGGATATGCCGCTATGTTGAATGCTGCAGTAGAAGGACGTATTGATTTTGTTTCAGATACGCGCGAATATGCACGCAGGGCGCATAAGATGAAACAACTTTTTGTGGAAAATGGTTTTCATATTGTCTATGATTATGATGTTACTCAACCGGTGGGCGATGGATTCTTTTTTACCTTAGGCTATGGCGATATGAGTAGCGGTGAGCTGTTGAAAGAATTGTTATATTATGGTGTCAGCAGTATTGCACTTGACACGACGGGGAGTGAACAGCAGGGGGTTCGTGCCTGTACGTCGAGGATGAAGCCGGAATTATATTCTGTATTGGAGAATCGGTTGAAAGCTTTCCGACAAGACCATCCTTTAGTTTGAATTTTATGAGATATTTTTAATAGATAATTATTCTGAGGGAAATAAATATGATCTGGAATAAAAGCAAAGAATGCATGAGCCGTGAGGAAATGAGAGAACTTCAGGGCAAAAGATTGCACAAATTAGTCGATTTGGTGTATCATAATACACCATTCTATCGAAACAAATTGCAGGAGATGGATATCACTCCTGATGACATACAAACTATCGACGATATCGTTAAGTTGCCGTTTACAACGAAACAGGATTTGCGTGACAATTATCCTTATGGCCTGCAGGCTGCTTCTTTACAGGAAATCGTCCGTGTGCATGCTTCTTCCGGGACAACTGGTAACCCGACTGTTGTCGGATATACCCGACGAGACCTGGAAATTTGGAAAGAGGCTACAGCACGGTGTCTGGCTGCTTATGGTGTTACACGCGATGACGTCTTTTCTGTCGGATATGGTTATGGCTTGTTCACTGGTGGACTGGGACTTCATTACGGAGTTGAGCATTTGGGGGCAACTGTGATTCCAACTTCGACAGGAAACACGGAAAAACATCTACATCTGCTCCGCGATTTGAAGGTAACAGGCTTGGCCTGTACGCCTTCTTATGCTCTATATCTGGCAGAAGCAATGGATAGATATGGATTGACGAAAGAAGATCTGCATTTAAGAATCGGGGCATTCGGTGCAGAACCTTGGACTGAAAATATGCGTCGTGAAATCGAGCAGAAATTAGGGCTTCAGGCTTATAATATTTATGGATTAAGCGAGATTTCCGGTCCTGGCGTTTCCTATGAATGTGCTTGCAAGTGTGGTTCACATATTTGCGAAGATCATTTTTATCCGGAAATTATAGATCCGGACACAGGGCGTGTATTGCCTTATGGAGAGACTGGAGAGCTTGTTTTTACTACGTTGACCAAAACAGGTATGCCTCTTTTACGATACCGAACGAAAGATTTGACATCACTTATAGCAGAACCTTGTGATTGTGGACGAACCAATGTGCGTATGACCCGTATTATTGGACGTTCGGATGACATGTTGATTATCCGAGGTATTAATGTATTTCCGTCACAAGTTGAAAGCGTTATTCTGGAAATGAAAGAATTTGAGCCTCAGTATATGTTGGTGGTGGATCGTCAAGGTAATTTGGATACGCTTGAAGTTCAGGTTGAATTGCGTAAAGAGCTCTATTCCGACGAAATGGGTACTATGCTCTCTCTGAAGAAAAAGCTGGCAGACCGGTTGAAGAGTGTCCTGTCAATCAGTGCAAATGTGAAACTGATGGAACCTAATTCTATTCCAAGAAGTGAAGGAAAGGGAAAACATGTAATAGATCATCGTAAATTAAAATAAGTGGAGGACTCGATTATGACCATCAAACAGATTTCTGTGTTTTTGGAAAATAAAAGTGGGCGGATTAATGATGTGACCAAAGCATTGGCAAAAGCTGGAATCAACATGCATGCTTTCAGTATGGCAGAAACAGCGGACTTTGGAATCCTTCGACTCATTGTTTCGGATGTGGAACTTGCTATTTCGGTTTTGCGTGAGGCTAACTTTTCTGTTGTACAGACGGAAGTGATTTGTATCTGTTGTCCGAATGTAGCTGGTGCATTATCTTTGATTCTTGAGCATTTGGCTGAAAAGGATATATTTATTGAGTACATGTATGCCTTTGCTCAAGGGGATAAAGCAAATGTGGTTATTCGACCTACTGATTTGCAACGCTGTCTGGAAGTGTTACAGGATACGAAATGTGATGTTTTGACTGACGCTAAGTTATAATGTTATCGCTTTTTTTATGATAAATCTCCCGGGGATTTTTATTCCTCGGGAGATTATAGCTACTACGTGTGTCCTGAGCTAAATTAGTCTTGAATCATTTTGTTTCTGAATGAAGGAAACCCGATATCATTTTTGTTCCTAAAATGATATTTTATTTTGGACGTGAATAAAATTTTCTTCATCGTAAGAGTAGGAGAATTTTTCAACTATGTCGCTTTGCTTACGATATATTCTACCTGCTAAAGTAGATTGTTTTGGTTCTTAATATAAGCTTCTTTTACTTTTCGGAACAGATCTGAAGCAAAGATGAAATTGTTTAGCTTCTCGTTTGTGGCTCCCATGATTTGGGTCTTATCTCCTTCCCATTCCTTTTTACCTTCATATATGTAAATGATCTTTTCACCAATACCCATGACTGAGTTCATGTCGTGTGTGTTGATGATGGTGGTCATGTTATATTCTTGGGTGATATCATGAATCAGATCGTCTATGACTAAAGATGTTTTCGGGTCCAAACCCGAGTTCGGTTCGTCGCAGAAAAGATATTTGGGGTTCAAAGCAATAGCTCTTGCTATGGCGACGCGCTTTTGCATGCCACCGCTGATCTCACCAGGATATTTTTTTTGAGCATCAAGAAGATTGACTCGTTCCAGGCAAAAACGGGCACGTTTTACTCTGTCTTCCAAAGGTGCATCTGAGAACATGTCCAAAGGAAACATAACGTTTTCCAATACACTCATGGAATCAAAAAGAGCGGCACTTTGGAAGATCATACCCATTTCACGTCGAATAAGCATCTTTTCTTTTTTCCCCATGGCCGCATAATTACGGCCATCATATAGGATGTTGCCGGTCGTGGGTTGTAGTAATCCTACGATGCACTTCATCAACACAGTCTTACCGGACCCGCTTTGTCCAATAATCAAATTGGTTTTTCCATTTTCAAAAGTAGCATTGATATCTTTGAGAACGTCTTTATCATCAAAAGATTTATATAGAGACTGTATTTCGATCATTTCGTTATTAGGATAAGAGTTGAGTTAAGAATATATCGGCGAATAGAATTAAAACGCTGCTGCTGACTACAGCATTTGTACTGGCTTTCCCGACTTCAACGGATCCACCTTCGACCGTATAACCGAAAAAAGCGGATACACTGGAAATGATGAAGGCAAAGAATATTGATTTAATATACCCCATCCAAACATACCATTCCTTGAAATCATATTGTAGTCCAAGGGTCAGATCTTCCAAAGTTATGACGTTGGCTATGACCGAGGTGGCGTAAGCACCTATAAAACCGGCAAAAATGCTGAATGAAACCAAGATGGGTATCATGGTGATCATGCCCATTATTTTGGGTAATATCAGAAAATTGGCCGAATTAATACCCATGATTTCTAAAGCGTCGATTTGTTGGGTCACTCGCATGGTGCCGATTTCAGATGCAATGTTGGAACCGACTTTTCCAGCTAAAATGAGACACATGATAGCAGAAGAAAATTCCAACAGCATAATTTCACGGGTCGTGTAACCCGTTACGAAACGTGGCATCCATGAACTTTGAATATTCAGTTTTATTTGGATACATATGACGGCACCAATGAAAAAAGAGATCAGCAGGACAATACCAATGGAATCTACTCCGAGCTGATTCATTTCTTTGATGTATTGTTTGAAGAACATACGCATCCGGTCCGGACGGGCAAATGTCTTCTTCATGAGTTCAAGATATTTTCCAAATGAGGATAAGGCCTTTATTACCAACATGATTTTATTATTTTTGAGCTTACAAAAATAATGAATATCCTATAAAAAAACGCAATCCATTAAATAGTTTTTCAGAATTCTATACTATTTTGTATTTTTGCACCGAAAATATAAATGCGATGGCTGAAACAGTTTCTCAAAATGGAAATAGCACAGGTTTGGTGCTTCGTTCCGAAGGCCTTGTCAAGACGTATGGTAAACGTACGGTAGTGAACAATGTGTCATTTGATGTTAAACAGGGGGAGATTGTAGGATTGCTTGGTCCTAATGGGGCAGGAAAGACGACCTCTTTTTATATGACGACAGGATTGGTTGTACCAAATGCTGGCAAGATATATCTTGGTGATCAGGAGATTACAAAATATCCGGTATATAAAAGAGCGCGTGCCGGTATCGGTTATCTGGCCCAGGAGGCCTCTGTCTTTCGTAAGATGAGTGTTGAGGATAATATTTCGTCCGTTTTGGAATTGACAGGAAAACCAAAGGAGTATCAGCGGGAAAAATTAGAAAGTCTTATTGCTGAATTCCGGTTGCAGAAAGTGCGGAAGAATCTTGGTGATCGTCTTTCAGGTGGAGAACGACGCAGAACAGAGATTGCTCGTTGCTTGGCTATTGATCCTAAATTTATTATGTTAGATGAACCTTTTGCCGGGGTTGATCCGATTGCGGTTGAGGATATTCAATATATCGTGTGGAAATTAAAACAGAAAAATATCGGAGTTTTGATTACGGATCATAATGTTGAGGAAACATTATGTATTACGGATCGGGCCTATTTATTGTTTGAAGGACAAATACTGTTTCAAGGGACACCTCAGGAATTGGCTGTAAACGAAGTTGTTCGGGCGAAATACCTGACTAATAGTTTCGTCTTACGTATGAAGGATTTCCAAAAGATAGATCAGGAGAAAAATGCGCAGGAATCATAACAAGTCCTGTTCTTTCGCATTATGGAACATTTTTACCATTCTTTTCAGGTTGCAGGAAATAGGCAAATTGGGAACGTGCGGTCGTTTTTTCGCTCACATTTTTGATTTTATGAAAGATAAAAGCTATTTTTGCAAACCCAAAGAAGTAATAAGTATATATATCATATAATAAACTAAGTTCAAAAATGAATATTTCATTAGAAAACACAAGTATTGTAAGTGCTCTGCTTACCATTAACATTGAGAAAGCTGATTATGCCGACAGAGTTGAGGCTTCATTGAAAAATTATCGCAAAAAGGCAGCGATGCCGGGATTCCGTCCGGGACAAGTGCCTATGGGACTGCTAAAGAAACGCTTTGGCAAGGAAGTTATGGCAGAAGAAGTCAATAAACTGTTGGGCGAGAAACTATATGGATATATCAAGGAAAACAATATCAATATGTTAGGTGAACCTCTTCCTAATGAAGAACGTCAGCCTAAGGTTGATTTCGATACGATGGAAGATTTCGTATTCGTGTTTGACATTGCATTGGCACCCGAATTTAAAGCCGAATTGACATCCGGTGATACCATCGATTATTATCAGATTGAGGTGAATGACGAGATGGTTGACAAACAAGTTGATATGTATGCTCAGCGTGCCGGAAGCTATCAAAAAGTGGAAAGCTATGAAGCGAAAGACATGGTAAAAGGTTTGCTGGCAGAACTTGATGAGCAAGGCAATACAAAAGAGGGTGGTATTCAGGTTGAAGGTGCAGTCGTATTGCCAGAGTACATGAAGAATGAGGAGCAAAAGGCCATTTTTAATGGTTGCAAGGTGAATGATGTCCTTGTTTTCAATCCGTATACAGCATATGATGGACATGACGTGGAGTTAGCTTCTTTGTTACATATTAAGAAGGAGGAAGCTGTTGACATGAAATCTAATTTTAGTTTTCAGATTCAGGAAATAACGCGTTTTGTTAAAGCTGAGTTGAATCAGGAACTTTTCAATCAGGTTTTGGGAGAAGGAGTCGTAAATGGCATAGAGGAATTCCGTGCCCAGATTAAGAAATCACTCGAAGAACAATTAGTGTCTGACAGCAATTATAAGTTGATGATTGATGTGCGTAAGTATTTGATGGACAAGGTTGGTCAGCTCGAGTTCCCGGACGCTTTATTAAAGCGGATCATGCGATTGAATAATCCGGATAAGGGCGAGGATTTTGTGGAACAGAATTATGCAGGTAGCATTGAGGAATTAAAATGGCACTTGATTAAGGAACAGCTTGTAAAGGCTTTCGACATAAAAGTTGAGCAATCAGATTTGGTAGATGCAGCCAAAGAAATTACAAAAATGCAGTTTGCACAGTATGGCATGATGAATGTTCCTGAAGATTTGCTTGAGAATTATGCACAGGAGATGCTGAAGAAAAAGGATCAGGTAGATCATTTGGTCAATAAAAGCATTGAAACAAAACTTGCTGTTACAATTAAAAATGTAGTTACTTTGAACAATAAAGCAGTAAGCGTGGAAGAGTTTAATAAAATGTTCTCTGCAGAATAACAAAATGTAAATAAAGGTAAATAATAACGAAAAAGGGACTTCTGAGCTATATTTTTAGTAAGTTTGCTATGAATAAAGTTAAAGCTCGGAAGTCCTTTTTATATCTATAAAGTAATATGATAAAAGATTTTAAAGATTATGCGGTTAAGCATTTAGGTATGAGTAGCATGGTGCTTGATGATGTTGTCAAGGCACAGGGGCAGTATGTGAATCCGTATATTTTGGAGGAGCGTCAGTTGAATGTAACTCAGATGGATGTGTTTTCCAGATTGATGATGGACCGGATTATTTTTCTGGGGACACAAATAGATGATTATACTGCGAATACGTTACAAGCTCAGTTGCTGTATTTGGATTCGGTAGATCCGGCGAAAGATATATCCATTTATATTAATTCTCCCGGGGGAAGTGTTTATGCAGGATTGGGCATCTATGATACGATGCAGTTTATTTCGAGCAATGTGGCTACAATTTGTACTGGAATGGCAGCTTCGATGGCTGCGGTCCTGCTCGTGTCTGGAACGGAAGGAAAACGATATGCCTTGCCGCATAGTCGGGTTATGATCCATCAGCCGTTGGGAGGTGCTCAAGGTCAAGCTACCGATATGGAAATTACGGTTCGGGAAATCATGAAGGTGAAGAAAGAACTTTATTCCATTTTGGCGGAACATTCTCATACGCCTTATGATAAGGTTTGGGCTGATTCGGAACGGGATTATTGGATGACGGCAGAGGAGGCAAAAGACTATGGAATGATTGATAAAGTGTTAACCCGTAAATAGACATGATGAAGAAGGTTTGTTCTTTTTGTGGTAGAGGTGAGAAGGATGTTCGTTTGTTGATTACCGGGATGAATGGGTTTATTTGTGATGAATGTGTCGAACAGGCTCATGAAATCATTAAGGAAGCTTTTGCGGCAAATAATGAAAAATCTAATCCTTCGGATAATTTAGGTTTTGATTTGAATACACTTCCGAAACCCAAAGATATTAAAGACTATTTGGATCAGTATGTCATTGGGCAGGATGATGCGAAACGTTATCTGGCAGTTTCTGTCTACAATCATTATAAGCGTTTGGCACAGAAAAAGGCTGATGACGGAGTCGAAATAGAGAAATCGAATATCATTATGGTGGGCAGTACGGGTACTGGTAAGACTTTACTGGCGCGAACGATTGCCCGGTTGTTGCATGTCCCTTTTACGATTGTCGATGCAACAGTTTTTACCGAGGCAGGTTATGTGGGAGAAGATGTTGAAAGTATCTTGTCGCGTTTGCTTCAGGTTGCCGATTATGATGTTGAGGCTGCTCAACGAGGAATTGTGTTTATTGATGAAATCGATAAAATTGCGCGTAAGAGCGATAATCCCTCAATAACCAGAGATGTCAGTGGTGAAGGTGTTCAGCAAGGATTGTTAAAATTGTTAGAGGGATCCATAGTCAATGTTCCTCCAAAGGGAGGACGGAAACACCCGGACCAGAGTTATATTCAGGTGGATACTCGTAATATTTTGTTCATCTGTGGTGGTGCTTTTGATGGAATCGAGAAGAAGATTGCTCAGCGCATGAATACGCGTACCGTTGGTTACAGTTCCATTCTGAATAAAACGAATATTCAATCTGGAAATATGATGAAGTATATTCTTCCGCAGGATTTGAAGTCCTTTGGATTAATTCCTGAAATCATAGGTCGGTTGCCCGTGTTGACTTATCTCAATCCATTGGACCGTGATGCTCTCCGGAGAATTCTTACCGAACCGAAAAATTCTATTGTTAAACAACAAATTAAGTTGTTTGAGATGGATGGAATTAAATTGGAATTTGATGATGATGTGTTGGAATATATTGTAGATAAAGCCGTAGAGTATAAATTAGGTGCACGCGGTTTGCGGTCGATCATGGAAACTGTTATGATGGATGCCATGTATGAACAGCCTTCGGTGAAGACCGATCACTTCCGGGTAACACTTGATTATGCCAAGAAACAATTGGAAAAAGCGGATTTGTCCGCTATGAAGGAAAATTGACCGTTCACTGGATTGATAATTTATGTAATAAGACAAAAAATAGTTGCCCGATAATTTGCAAATATGCAGGATTTGTTTATAACTTTGTTAGGCGCGAATGAGCTTGTGGTGCATTCGTCGCTTAAACTAACCTGAATTTGATAATGTCGAGGAACTATTCTTATGAACTCAGAAGTAAATTTGACCGCGGAGCTTAAGCGTTATTTCGGTTTTGATACATTCAAGGGAGATCAGGAAGCAATTATCCGTAATGTTTTGGCTGGAAACGATACGTTTGTATTAATGCCTACGGGCGGTGGTAAATCTTTGTGCTATCAGCTTCCATCGCTTCTGATGGAGGGGACCGCAATTGTCATATCTCCTTTGATTGCCTTGATGAAAAATCAGGTTGATGCCATCCGTCAGTTCAGTGCAGAGGATGGAATAGCCCATTTTATTAACTCTTCGTTGAATAAGACCTCGATAGAGCGGGTAAAATCGGATATACTTTCAGGCAAAACCAAATTGCTTTATGTGGCCCCGGAGTCATTGACCAAAGAAGATAATGTAGAGTTCCTCAAAGGTGTCAAAATTTCATTTTACGCAGTGGATGAGGCTCATTGCATTTCTGAATGGGGACATGATTTCCGACCGGAGTACAGACGAATAAGGCCGATTATTAATGAGATTGGACCGGCACCGTTGATTGCCTTGACTGCTACGGCAACAGATAAGGTCCGTGGTGATATTAAAAAAAATTTAGGCATACTTGACGCCCGCGAATTTAAGAGTTCCTTTAACCGGCCGAATCTGTATTACGAAGTTCGGAACAAGACAAAGGACGTTGACAAGGATATCATAAAGTATATTAAGCAACATCCTGGAAAAAGTGGCATCATCTACTGCCTGAGTCGTAAGAAAGTGGAAGAACTGGCAGAAATCCTGCGTGCAAATGATATTAATGCAAGAGCTTATCATGCAGGGATGGATTCTGTGACCCGCTCTCAAACACAGGATGACTTTTTGATGGAGCGCATCGACGTGATTGTAGCGACGATTGCATTTGGTATGGGTATTGATAAGCCTGATGTCCGGTTTGTTATTCATTATGATATTCCAAAAAGTTTGGAGGGATATTATCAGGAGACTGGGCGAGCCGGACGTGATGGTGGAGAAGGTGCCTGTATTACTTTCTATATGCATAAAGATCTGGAAAAACTCGAAAAATTTATGGAGGGCAAACCAGTGGCTGAGCAGGATATAGGAAGGCAATTGCTTAAAGAAACAGCTGCTTATGCGGAGTCTTCTGTATGTCGTCGTAAGTTCTTATTGCATTATTTCGGTGAAAAATACGATGTTGAGAATTGTGGAAATTGTGATAATTGTTTACATCCGAAAAATAAAGTGGAAGCTAAAGATATGTTGAAGTTGGTACTTGAGGTTATCAGTGCCACTAAGGAAAATTTTAAATCGGAATATGTTATAGACGTGCTGGTAGGTAATGATACGGAAGAAGTCCTGGCACATAAACATGATAAGTTAAAGTTGTTTGGTTGTGGTGAAGACGAGGATGACAAGAAGTGGAACGCTGTAATCAGGCAGGCGCTTATCGCTGGTTATTTGGAAAAAGATGTCGAAAATTATGGCATTTTACGGCTGACAGACGCCGGACGTAAGTTTATGAAGAAACCGGTATCTTTTAAAATTACCGAGGATAATGAGTTCGATGATGAAGAGGAACCGGTTCCTGCAAAAGGAGGAGGTTCTGGCGCCGTTGATCCGGCACTTTTTGCGATGCTGAAAGATCTACGTAAAAAGATGTCCAAACAGTTGGATGTTCCCCCCTATGTGATTTTTCAGGATCCTTCATTGGAGGCAATGGCTACGGTTTATCCTGTTAATATAGAAGAGTTGCAGAACATACCGGGAGTCGGGGCAGGAAAGGCCAAGCGATATGGGGAAGCTTTTTGTGAGCTTATCAAACGTCATTGCGAGGAAAATGAAATCGACCGTCCTGAAGATCTGCGCGTACGTACTGTAGCCAATAAGTCTAAATTGAAAGTCAGCATTATTCAGAGTATTGACCGAAAAGTCGCTTTGGACGATATAGCCTCAGCAAAAGGAATCGATTTTTCTGAGTTGCTGGATGAGATAGAAGCCATTGTGTATTCTGGAACAAAACTGAATATTGATTATTTCCTGGAAGAAGTTATGGACGAGGATCATTTGTTGGATATCTATGATTATTTCAAGGAATCAGAGACAGATAGTTTGGATGAGGCTATGGATGAATTAGGAGATGAATATACGGAGGAAGAAATAAGGCTTGTCCGCGTCAAGTTCTTGTCAGATATGGCGAATTGACTTTATGGAAGTGAAAAAACAGATAAAAAATAATTAAAACAAGGAGTAATGCGTGCAATTTATACAATAAAATAGTATATTTGCACGCAATAAATTTTATACTTATTATAATATGTCCTCATTTATTGCAGATAAAATCGTTATGGACGGGCTTACCTACGATGATGTCTTGTTGGTGCCTGCTTATTCTGAAGTTTTGCCACGAACTGTGGAATTAACTACTAAATTTTCTCGGCGTATTGAGTTGAAAGTGCCTTTTGTCACTGCGGCCATGGACACGGTAACTGAGGCTACAATGGCTATAGCCATAGCTCGTGAAGGCGGAATAGGAGTTATTCACAAAAACATGAGTATTGAGGAACAGGCTCGTCAGGTGGCTATTGTTAAGCGTGCCGAGAATGGTATGATCTATGATCCTGTGACTATCGAACGAGGAAAAACGGTCGGAGATGCTTTGAGCTTAATGAGCGAATATCATATCGGAGGTATTCCTGTTGTAGATAAAGATAAGAAACTGGTAGGTATTGTAACGAACCGGGATCTACGTTTTGAACAGAATCCATTGAAATTGATTGATGAGGTCATGACGTCTGAGAATCTTGTTACCACTCATCAGCAGACAGATTTGGCTGCAGCAGCAGAAATTTTGCAGGAACACAAGATCGAGAAATTGCCCGTTGTGGATAAAGAGGGGCATTTGGTGGGATTGATTACTTACAAGGATATCACGAAAGCAAAGGACAAGCCGATGGCATGCAAGGATGAGAAAGGCCGTTTGCGTGTTGCTGCGGGTGTTGGCGTAACAAATGATACTTTGGTCCGTATGCGAGCTTTGGTTGAGGCAGGTGCTGATGCTATTGTTATTGATACGGCTCATGGACATTCCAAATATGTAATAGAAAAACTGAAAGAGGCTAAAAAAGAATTTCCTGACGTTGATATTGTGGTGGGCAACGTGGCTACCGGAGATGCGGCACGTATGCTGGTCGAAGCTGGAGCTGATGGTGTGAAGGTTGGTATTGGCCCGGGTTCAATCTGTACGACTCGCGTGGTTGCGGGAGTAGGAGTGCCACAGTTGTCGGCTGTTTACGACGTAGCACAAGCTTTGGAAGGTACGGGCATTCCTTTGATTGCCGACGGCGGTTTGCGTTACTCAGGTGATGTGGTCAAAGCCTTGGCTGCTGGTGGATATTGTGTTATGATCGGATCATTGGTCGCAGGTACGGAAGAGTCTCCAGGCGATACCATTATATTCAATGGACGTAAGTTTAAATCTTATCGTGGTATGGGATCGTTGGAAGCTATGGAATGCGGCTCAAAGGATCGTTATTTCCAGGGAAGTGTAACTGATGTTAAAAAACTTGTTCCCGAAGGAATCGCTGGGCGTGTTCCTTATAAAGGTACGGTTCAGGAAGTAATCTATCAGCTTATTGGTGGCTTGCGTTCTGGTATGGGCTATTGTGGAGCGCATACGATTATGGAACTCCATAAAGCTAAATTTGTTCGTATTACTAATGCGGGCGTGTTGGAAAGTCATCCACACGATGTAACGATAACTAGTGAGGCGCCTAATTACAGCCGTCCACAATAAATGAAAAATATAGAAGTATCCTCCGGGATACTTCTTTTTAACTTGTATGAAATCATGAAAATCTTCTTATCAGTTCTTGCCGTTTTTTTTGCTGTGCAAGTGAGTGCCCAGAATTCGGATCCTGTAGTCATGCGTATTAATGGTCATGATGTGTTAAGTTCTGAATTTAATTATTATTATAATAAGAATCGTGATCAGCAGCAGGTGGAAGGTCGGATGACTTCCCAGGAGTACGCACCGCTTTTTATTGCTTATAAATTGAAGGTGGAAGCTGCCAAAGAGGCCAAACTTGACACATTACAGTCTTTTCGGACAGAATATTTAGGATACCGGAATCAGTTGGTTCGTTCTTCTTTGGTTAGTCCTCAGGCTGAAGAAGCGGAAGCAAGAGCTTACTATGACAAGATGAAGCAATTTATTGGGCCGGAAGGTTTGGTAAGGCCGGCTCATATTTTTATTCAACTTCCACAAAATGCAAGTACTGCAGTTCAAAGCCAGGCCAAGAATAAAATAGATTCTTTATATAACGCGTTGAAGAATGGAGCGGATTTTGCTCAGTTGGCATTACAGTATTCTGATGATAAGGCTTCTGCAATAAAAGGTGGCGAATTACCTTGGATTGCTAAAAATCAGACAGTCAAGGAATTTGAAGATATGACATTCAAAATGCAAAAAGGGGATATTTCTGAGCCATTTCAGTCGGTGATGGGTTATCATATTGTGAAGATAAAGGATAAAAAACAATTGGAACCTTTTGAAGAATTGAAGGATAATATCATGAAAGCACTGGAGCAACAAGGCATGAAGGAACGCTTGGCTCAAACGGTCGTCGATTCTTTAATGCAGGAACAAGGGGCACCTGAAAGCGTAGAAGCCCTGATGGATCGTGAAGCAGACCGGTTGGCGCACTCGGATCCGGAAATGAAGTATCTGATGCAGGAATATCATGATGGCTTGTTGTTGTATGAGTTATGTTCAAAGGAAATTTGGCAGAAAGCTGCAGCAGATACGCTCGGCCTGGAGAATTTCTTTAGAAAAAACAAGAAAAAATATCGTTGGGATGTTCCTCATTTTAATGGGGTGTTGTATTTTTGTCGTTCCAGGAATATGTTGGATGATGTTGCATCTGCACTTAAAAGACAGCCTGAAGATGAATGGCAGGATATTATAAAAAAAGAATTCAATTCAGACTCCTTGCAAGTAAGAGCCTCTCAGAAAGTTTTCAAGAAAGGAGAAAACAAATATGTGGATTATTTGGTGTTCCGCAGTAAAAAGAAGCCTGCTGAGAATCGTGCTTTTAAATGGTATGATGTCAAAGGACGAAAGCTGAAGAAAGGACCAAAATACTGGACAGATGCACAAGCTGCTGTTGTTGCCGACTATCAAGCTTTTAAGGAGAGTGAGTACGTAGATGAGTTGCGTAAACGATATGAGGTTGTTGTTTATAAAGACGTTTTGGACTCTTTGAAATAACAAAATATAGAAACAACAATTTTATGACAAGAAAAAATAATTTAATTGGTAAATCTTACCGTTGTTTGCCCAGTTTGAAACAGATTGTTTTGCTGCTGGTTTTGAACATGGTAGGCATCGGGAGCTTTGCTCAGTCGAATGTCGTTGATGAAGTGATCTGGGTGGTGGGTGACGAGGCTATTCTGCTGTCTGATGTCGAAGCGGCACGTTTGGCTGCAGGACCGGCTGCGGGAGTTCCGCCTTGTAAGGTCGCTGAGAGTCTGGCCGTTCAGAAATTGTTCTTGACACAGGCTGCTGTCGATAGTATCGAAGCGACGAAGTCAGAGATTGATGCTTCGGTTGAGGCGCAGATTAACGAATGGATTATGCTTGCAGGTTCCAAGGAAAAGTTGGAAGAGTATAAAAACATGACCTTAACCCAAATGCGACAAGCGTTGCAGGAACAGTTGGGCGATTATCTGACGGCGCAGGCCATGCGTCGAAAACTCGCTGGTGATGTACAAGTGACACCGGCCGAGGTGCGTCGTTATTTCGCTGATATGCCTAATGATAGTCTTCCTTATGTCGATGAGCAGGTAGAGGTGCAAATTGTTATGTTGAAGCCACGTATCCCTCAGGAAGAGATCGACCGTGTGAAAGAGGAGCTGAGAAGTTATACGGAACGGATAAATTCCGGTGAAACCTCGTTTGCTACGATGGCAACCTTGTATTCCGAAGATAAGGTAACAGCCCGTCAGGGTGGTGAAATGGATTATACAGGCCGTGCCGTTCTCGATCCGGCTTTCGCTGCTACTGCCTTCAGTCTTACTGATCCAAAGAAAATATCAAAAATCGTTCAGTCGGAGTTTGGCTATCATATTATTCAGTTGATAGATCGCCGCGGAGATAAAATCAAACTGCGTCATATACTTAGGACCCCCCGTCCGGCTCAGTCTGATATTGACAGCGCCTTGGTTCAGTTGGATTCTATTGCGGAGGAAATCAGAAAAGGGGTTTTTTCTTTTGAAGAGGCTGCAGCTGTTATTTCCGAGGATAACGACACCCGTAATAATTTTGGCGTCATGACGAATGTTCGTCTTACGCCAGACGGTTCTGACTATGAACGTACGCCGCGTTTCCGTATGCAGGAACTGCCGCCAGAAATTGCCAAGGCTGTTGCTCAGTTGAATATTGGAGAGATCTCAGCTCCGTTTACGATGATGACCTCAAAGGGACAGGAAGTTTGCGTTATAGTCAAATTGAGAAACCGTGTCAAGGCCCATCGGGCGACATTGACGGAGGATTTTCAAGTGATGAAAGCGGTTGTCTTGGAAAAGAAACGTCAGGAAATCATTGAAAAATGGATACGTGAAAAGCAGAAGTCAACCTATGTCCGGATTAATCCGGAATGGAAGGATTGTGATTTCCAATATCCGGGATGGGGAGAATGAGTGAAGAATTAAGTTTGAAATCAAAATGATAATATAAAGACGGTGCCGGATAGCCAGGACCTGTATCAGGACTGCTTTCCGGCATCGGTCGTCAGGATTTGTTGACCTACATGAAGAGGCAGACAGTTAAAATATTTGTGGTTCGGATCATGCGTATATGTGCCTTACTATGTTTTTTAGGGGGGACAGGATTAAGTTTTGCGGTAGCGGGATTTTCTGATCCGGCAAATCTGTCTTGTACCTATTTCCCCGGGGATGGTACGTGCAGATCATTAGCCTTGAAGAGTTTTGAAATTTCTCGAGAAGACGATACGAAAAGGAAAACGGTTTCTCAAAAGAAAACCGTTGCACGGAAAGTTAAGGGAAGTTCTGAAGAAGATGATCGTCAGAAACGTGTTTATCTTTTGCATGCTGACGTCTTGAGCTATGATGAATGGAAACATCCGGGAGCACAGATCCTGACCGGTAATGTACGTTTTCGTCACGAGGATGCCTTTATGGATTGTGACAGCGCATGTTATTATGAGGCTGTAAATGCCTTTGACGCATTTGGTAATGTCCACATGTATCAAGGTGACACCTTGACATTGGTCGGTGATACTTTGTTTTACGATGGTTTGACCAGTGTGGCCAGAATGCGCAGCAATGTGGTTTTGACGCATCGCGATTCGCAGTTGTTTACCGATAGTCTGGATTATGACCGGATTTATTCTTTAGGTTATTTTTTTGATGGGGGCGTTTTGGTGGACAAGGATAATGTCTTGCAATCAGATTGGGGAGAATATTCGCCAAAAACAAAAAATGCCGTGTTTAATTTTAATGTTGAATTGACGAACCCTAATTTTGTCCTTCGTTCAGATACTTTGCATTACAACACTGAAACCAAAAGAGCACGTATTGTCGGACCGTCAACAATCGATAGTGACGATAAGCATATCTATTCCGAATGGGGTACGTATGATACTCAGACGGAAGAGGCCAATTTGCTGAATCGTTCTTTATTGTATACGGATGACGGAAAAACAATGGTTGGCGACAGTTTATATTATGATGGCGTCAGAGAGATTGGAAAAGCGTATCGGAATGTAGTCTATAATGATTCAGTATCTAGGAATATGTTTACAGGGCATTATTGTCTTTATAATGATCTGACTGGATATTCGGAAGCTGCAGATAGTGCCGTTGCCATTGATTATTCACAAAAAGATACCATGTATGTCCATGCCGATACGTTTAAAGTGTTTACGTATAATATGAAAACGGATAGTATTTATCGTAAGGTGCATGGTTATCATAAGGTCCGGTCTTATCGCACGGATGTGCAGGCCGTTTGTGATTCAATGGTTTATTCCAGTAAGGATTCGTGTCTGACACTTTATAAAGATCCGATTATCTGGAATGCCCAACAACAATTGCTGGGTGAAATCGTGCATGTCTTTTTTAATGATTCTACTATTGATTCTGTTCAGATCCTTTATCAGACACTTTCCGTCGAGCGCATTGATTCGGTACATTACAATCAGATCGCAGGCCGTGAAATACATTCTTATTTTAAAAGCGGCGAACTGGATAATACTTGGGTCGTAGGAGACGTAGAAGCAAACTATTTTCCTTTTGATGACGATAGCTTGATGATCGGAATGAACAATACGTTAACCAGTGAGCTTCGACTGTATATGCTCGAAAGTAAGTTGAATAAGATCTGGACACCAGCTGCAACGGGAACTATGTATCCTCTTCTCATGATTCCTCGTGACAAATATTACTTGAAGAATTTTGCATGGTTTGACTATGTCCGTCCATTAAATAAGGATGATATTTTTAATTGGCGTCCGAAGAAGGCTGGAACAGAACTTAAGGAGTCTTATAAATTTCAGGTTCCATTACAGACTTTGGATCAGGTGAAAAAGCAATTAACGGAGGAGAAATAGCTATGGCCTTATTTAACACAAGAAAACCGCGTGCCTACGATCATCCTTATATCTATGTGGATGAGCGGAAGGAAAAATTAAAAAAGATAGAAGAGCGTGCAAAACGTGAGTTGGGCATGTTGCCACCGAAAGAATTCAATCCGGAAGACATCCGGGGCACTTTTGTGAAAGCGACAAAGCATTTGCGTCGTCAGAAGGAAAGTGGTAGGAAACCGTTGAAAGTGGGTATTGCCTTGATTATTATTGCCGCGTTGATCTATTTATGGCATTATCTGCTGACAGGCAGTCTTCGGTTCTGATACGTTCCGGTCTTGTTCGATCATGTTGATGAATAGATTTTTTTGAATCAAATGTAAGAACGAACTTGGTTATACTGCTGGGTAATGGTAAATGTCTTCTTAATATTATTATCAGATTGATATGAGCGATATAATTCATTTGTTGCCCGATTCCGTGGCCAATCAGATTGCTGCAGGTGAAGTCATCCAGCGTCCGGCTTCTGTAGTGAAGGAGCTTGTAGAGAACGCGGTAGATGCCGATTCGAAACGTATCGATGTGGTTATTGTTGATGCAGGGCGAACCTCCATTCAGGTTGTTGATGATGGTAAGGGGATGACAGAAACGGATGCTCGTATGGCTTTTGAGCGGCATGCTACATCAAAAATTACAAAGGCTTCCGACTTGTTTGCATTACATACCATGGGCTTCCGGGGCGAGGCTCTGGCTTCAATTGCTGCCGTAGCTCAAGTCGAGTTGCGCACAAGGCGCGAGGAGGATCAGTTTGGAACCAAGTTGACCATTGAGGGTTCGAATGTGACAGGTATGGAACCTGATGCTTGTGCAAAAGGGAGTAGCTTTTTAGTACGTAATCTGTTTTACAACGTACCGGCTCGTCGCAAGTTCCTCAAGTCCAATCAGACAGAATTAAGCAATATTGTGCAGGAATTCGAACGTATTGTTTTAGTACATCCGGACATAACTTTCACGTTGACGCACAATGGGACTACTGTCATGACGCTGCCGCCTACGTCGTTGCGTCAGCGCATATTGAATGTTTTCGGTAAACGGTTGAACGAGCAACTTCTTTCTGTCGAGGTGGATACATCGCTTGTGCGCTTGACCGGGTTTGTTGGCAAGCCTGAGGCCGCCAGAAAGAAGGGAGTGCATCAGTATTTCTTTGTCAACAACCGTTATATGCGCCATCCTTATTTCCATAAAGCAGTGTTGGAAGCTTTTGACCGTCTGGTTTCTGAGGGCGAACAAGTGCCATATTTCCTGTATTTTGAGGTAGATCCTGCCAATATTGACGTCAATATTCATCCGACCAAAACAGAAATTAAATTTGAGAATGAACTGGCTATATGGCAGATTCTTGTAGCAGCAATACGTGAGGCGTTAGGACGATTCAATGCCGTACCTACCATAGATTTTGACACGGAGGGACGTCCCGAAGACATTCCCGTTTTTGGCAGTTCGTCGGAAGTATCTTCTGAAGTGCCATTACCTCAAGTAGATGCGGCCTTTAATCCGTTTCACACTCTCGGGGGAAACGAAGGCGGAAAAAAATCTTCAGATTTTATTTCGAATGCGTCATCGCCAGAAGGTGTGTGCAGGAAAAGTGAACATACATTTGCTTCCGGCAGAAATTCTTTTGTTCCTGATGTGGATGGATGGGAGTCTTTATATGCTTCTGCTGCTGCAGGTCCTGTAACCGATCAGCACTTGAGTCAGGGGAATTGTGGCGTCGATGGCGAGCAGAAAACTCTTTTGCCTTCAGATGGCAGAGAGTCTGCACAGCTGCACTTTCAGTTCAAAGGACGCTACATCATCACCTCTGTAAAGTCAGGTTTAATGATTATTGAACAGCATCGCGCTCATTTAAGAGTCTTGTTCGACCGGTATCTGGAGCAGATGGCTTCAGGCGGGATTGCTTCGCAAGGATTGCTTTTTCCTGAAATTGTTCAGCTCGCTCCGTCCGAATCGGTAATTTTAGAGCATTTGGATGAAGAAATGCAATTGATGGGCCTGGATGTGACAAATTTAGGAGGTGGTAGTTTCTCGATCAATGCTGTACCTGCAGGTATAGCCGGGATCGCACCGGAACAACTTGTTCGCGATTTGCTTCATTGTGTTATGGAAAAGGGAACAAAATTATCCGATGAGATTCAGCAGCGACTTGCTTTGTCTCTGGCGCGCCAGACAGCCATTCCCGTTGGACAGGTATTAAGTGAAGATGAGATGGAAGATCTTGTGGATCGTCTTTTTGCTTGTTCTACGCCTAATTATACCCCTGATGGAAATACGATTCTGGCTATTTTGCAGCAAGAGGATGTCGACAGATTGTTTGATTGAGACGCTTTCAGATAACAATAATTCGTGAGGAATGAAATGGTTGGATAAAAAAAAGGTCTATCGAATAGTCTTCGAGTCAGATACATGGGAAGGTCGGTTGTTTGACGTGGCATTGATTGTTGCAATTATTGTCAGTATCGTGATAGCCGTAGTAGAAAGCCTTTCCACTATGGCAGGGCATTATCGCATGGCACTGCAGATCATGGAGTACGTGTTGACTTTCTTTTTCACGATAGAGTATGTTCTGCGGATATATTGTTCGCCTGAGCCGAGGAAATATATATTTAGTTTTTTCGGTATCGTCGATCTGTTGGCAACTTCACCACTTTATTTATCTATTTTCTTTCCGTCTGCCCGTTATGCGTTAATTGTTCGTGCATTTCGGTTGATTCGTATTTTCCGCATTTTCAAGCTGTTCAATTTCCTGACAGAAGGAAATCTGTTACTCCGTTCCATACAGCGGAGTATGAACAAAATACTGGTGTTTTTCTTGTTTGTGCTTATACTTGTTCTTTCCATAGGAACTTTAATGTATATGATTGAAGGCAATTTGCCCGGTTCTGGTTTTACGGACATACCTACAAGTATCTATTGGGCCATTGTAACCTTGACAACGGTGGGTTATGGTGACATCACGCCAATAACACCGTTAGGACGTTTTGTTTCTGGATTAGTCATGCTCTTAGGATATACGATTATAGCTGTTCCGACTGGAATCGTTTCGGTTTCTATCATGCATGAGCATAAGCGATCCGAACGGTTTTGTCCTAAGTGTGGATGTCGTCAGGATAAAGATGCTGTTTATTGTAAACGGTGCGGAACAAAGCTTCTTGAAACAAAATAATCCTGATTTTATGCTTGGTTTATGTTTTTTTGATATGTTTACAGAGTATCAAGGTTCCTTGATTTATATCAAGTAATGTCTTTTGTTTTTGATTTTCTTCGGCGGTACTTTGTCATTAGGAACATATTTTATAACTTTGGTCCGTGTAATTTAAACTAACAGAAAAAGTATGAAGAAATTTGTTTTGGCAGCTGTTATGGCTGTAGTAAGTTTTGTGTCCGTTCAGGCACAAGTGCGTTTGGGCGGTTCCGTAAGTCTTTGGTATAACCAGGATAGTGAAGTGACTACTTATACACTGATGCCGGAAATCGGGTATAAATTGAACGATAAGTTTGAAGTGGGTACCTTTGTCGGGTTTAATGGCGGTGCTCTGAGTGATAGCAACCGCAAGACAGCTTTTTCTTTTGCTTTTAAGCCTTTCGTCCGGTATACTTTTTTGCGTTCAGGCATCTTTTCCATGTTTTGTGAGGGAGGTTTTGACATTGTTACCGGCAATGCTTCCGAAGTAGACGGAGGGGTTAAGACCTTTAACAACAGCACGGCCTTTGCCATTGGTTTCCGTCCGGGAATCGATGTCGAGTTGACCAAAAACTGGAGTTTGGAATCCCATCTCGGATTTTTAGGATATTCTGCTAATGAGAAGCACGTTTTCGGCGCTTATCATTCTGGGATTGGATTTACATTCGCAAACGCTGTGTCGTTAGGATTGATTTATCAGTTTTAAGGCACGGGTCCATGATAATTAAAAGGGGAGTGCGGCAGAATCCAGCCGCACTCCCCTTTTAATTGTAATAGCTACAAAATTTGTTTTATTATATTCTTTTCCGTATCTTTGGCAGACATTATTGAAAAAGACATGGATTCATCAATTGATTTGATCTTTCATTTTTTGTCGGAGATTGCGAAGCATAATAACCGGGAGTGGTTTGCCGAACATAAGGAACAATATGAAGCAGCCCGTCAATTATTTGAGCATAAGGTACAGCTGGTAATTGACCGGATAAGCCTTTTTGATCCGGATGTGCAATATGTACGGGTCAAGGATTGCACTTTTCGTTTTTATCGTGATGTGCGTTTTTCTGAAGATAAGTCACCGTATAAACTGCATTTTGGCGCTTATATCAATCCTCATGGCAAGAAGTCGTTCCATAGTGGCTATTACCTGCACATTCAGCCCGACTCTTGTATGCTGGCTGGTGGCTCCTGGTGTTTGCCCTCGCCGATATTGAATGCCGTACGACATTCTGTTGCAGATCATCTTGCCGAATTCAGGAAGATTGTTGAGTATCGTGATTTCAAGACTTATTTCCCCCTGATCGGGGATAAACGCTTAAAAACTTTACCTAAGGGCTTTTCGAAGGATTTTCCATATCCTGAATATATTCGTCCCAAGGATTATTCCGTGTGCCATTATGTGTCCGACGATTTTTTCCGACAGGATGGTTGGTTGGAGAACGTGGAAGAAATATTCCGCCTGTTGAAACCCTTTAATGATTTCATCAACACGGCAATTGACGAAATGGAGTGAAGGTAGAATCATTTCAGAACGTATTTTTTATTATCTATAAATAACCTGTTAATAATTTAGTTTATGAAAGTAGGAGATAAAGCCCCCGAGGTTCTGGGCTTGAATGAAAAGGGGGAGCAAGTGCTTCTAAGCAGTTATAAAGGCAAGAAAATTGTTTTGTATTTTTATCCTAAGGATAATACGTCCGGTTGTACGGCAGAGGCTTGCAGCCTGAGAGATCATTACGATGAATTGCGGCAGGCTGGTTATGAAGTTATCGGCGTGAGTGTAGATAATGCCGCTTCGCATCAGAAATTCATTGATAAATATGAATTGCCGTTTACGTTGATTGCAGATACAGATAAAAAATTAGTCGAAGCTATGGGTGTGTGGGGAGAAAAATCAATGTATGGGCGTAAGTACATGGGGACTTTCCGTACGACATTCATTATTAACGAACAAGGAATCATTGAACGGATTTTAGCTCCGAAGGAGATAAAGACAAAAACGCACGGCGAGCAGATTTTAGCTTTGTAATCAAAGAGTATTTTTTGTTTGAATCATCATTAAAATGCCTCCCGATAAGGTTTGGTCAAACTTTATCGGGAGGCTGTCTTTATCCTAATTTAACGAGATGATTTTTATTCTGTTATGTCGGTTTCGGCTTCTGCTGATTCAGGAGCTTGTTCTATCAGATCCATAAATTGGTCCAGCTTAGGAGTAATGATAATCTGCGTGCGTCGGTTGCGCTGTTTTCCTTCGGCTGTAGCATTGTCTGCTATCGGATTGTATTCTCCGCGTCCGGCTGCAGTCAACCGTTTCGGATCTACTCCATAGTCGTTTTGAAGCGCCTGTACTACTGAAGATGCACGTAGGGCACTTAAATCCCAGTTGTTACGAATATTCGGGCGTGAAATAGGATCTGTATCCGTATTTCCTTCGATCAGTACGTCATAGTCCTTGTAATCGGTAATGATCTTGGCGATCTTGCTCAAAGTTTCTCCTGCACGGCTGTTTATTTCGTAACTTCCTGATTTATAGAGCATGTTGTCTGCTAAGGAGATATAGACAACGCCTTTTAAGACTTTGATGTCCACTTCGCTTAACTCTTCGCGGCTCAATGATCTGGTCAGATTGGTTGTCAGAACCAGATTGAGCGAATCAGACTTGCTTTTGGTTTCCACCAATTGTTTTATGAATTTGTTTGATGCGTTGATTTCATCAACCAGTTTGGAGATGTTGACGTTTCCCTGCGTGTTCTGTTGCAGACTTTTGTCGAGCGAGCCCTGAAGTGCCGTATAGGACAGACGCAATTCTTCATTGGCTTTTTTGGCTTCTTCGAGCCGTTCGTCCAGGCTTTTTGAGTTGGCACGGCAGGCTGCCAGGTTTACTTGTGCTTCCTGATAAGATTTTTTCAAGTCTCCGTTTTCTGTTTGCAGCCTGTTGTAGCTCGTTTGCAGTTCGGCATATTGTTTTTTGCTGATACAGCTTGTTGTCACAAACAGGCAACCTGCCATCAATGACAGGGCAATTAATGAATGTTTCATGTCTTTTGGTTTTAGTTAAATCTAAAAAGTTCTGCAAGTTACATATTTATTGATTAGTTTGGTCGCAAATTCCTTGTTTCGTAACAAAATTTATGTTTATTCAATGGAATTGCGAATATTAAGATAATTGAAAAAGTGAGTGGGAGTGTTTCCTGTTTGTCTTTTTCTTGGTATCTTTGTCCATATAGTTTGACCATAAGGATGAATAAATATGTAATTATCGTAGCTGGCGGGAAAGGGCTCAGAATGGGCGGCGAGATCCCTAAGCAGTTTTTGCCGCTTGGAGGAAAACCTATATTGGTTCGTACCATAGAAAAATTCATTCAGTACGATCCGGCGATTCGGATTATACTGGTTTTGCCGGCAAATCAGCGCGAGTATTGGGCAAATCTTTGCAAGTACAGCCCTGTGCCTGAAATTTATGCTTTGGCTTCTGGAGGCGACACCCGTTTCCATTCTGTGAAACGGGGTTTGGCTGCCATTACTGAAACCGGTGAAGCACTTGTGGCGGTACATGACGGAGTGCGTCCGTTTGTTTCCTTGTCGGTTATAGCTTCCTGCTTTGACAAGGCGGCCGAAGTCGGGGCTGTGGTACCGGTCGTAGATGTCGTGGAATCTGTACGTCGGATAGACGAGCAAGGAGGAAGTCATGCCGAGGATCGAAATGCGTATAAGTTGGTTCAGACTCCACAAGTCTTTCATCTTTCGCTTTTACGCAGGGCATATGCGCAGGAGTATCAGCCGGGATTTACAGATGATGCTTCTGTGGTGGAAGCTCTTGGTGGGCATATTGGGCTGGTGCCCGGAAATCGGGAAAATATTAAGCTGACAACACCTTTTGACTTGCGTGTTGCCCAGGCATTGTTGGATCTTTAATTACGGCTTATGCTTGATCTGGATCGTCAGGAGGTGATGTATCTGCCCGGCGTAGGTCCTCAGCGCGCTAAGCTTCTGAAAGAAGAGTTGCATATAGCGACATTGCGCGATCTGTTATACTATTTCCCATATAAACATATCGATCGTTCACGTCTTTATGCGATTTCTGAACTGACGTCAGATATGCCCTATGTGCAGGTTAAAGGACAGATATTGAGTTTTGAAACAGAAGGAGAGGGGCGCAAGCGCCGTCTTGTCGCTCATTTTACGGATGGTAGGGGCATTATTGATTTGGTGTGGTTTCAGGGAATAAAATATATGCAGGCCCGTTTGAAACTGCATACGGATTATATTGTCTTCGGACGGCCTGCGGCATTCAATGGGCGCATCAACATTTCCCATCCCGATTTGGATCCGGCCGATACGTTGAAATTGTCGGCTATGGGCATGCAGCCATATTATAACACCACGGAGAAAATGAAACGGGCGGGATTGAATTCCCGTTCGATCGAACATTTTACATCAGCTCTTTTTCTACGCCTGACGGATAAAATTGATGAAACCTTACCCGATTACATGGTTGAGCAATTGCATCTGATGCCACTTGATGAAGCTTTGAGACAAGCTCATTATCCGCAAAATTCAGATATGCTTCGTCAGGCCCAGTTTCGTTTGAAATTCGAAGAACTCTTTTATGTTCAGCTTAACATTCTGCGCTATGCCCGGGACAGAATCCGGAAGTTTCGTGGTTTTGTCTTTTCTCGTGTCGGTGATTATTTCCATGAATTTTATAGCAATTACCTGCCCTTTCCACTTACTGAGGCTCAGAAAAGGGTCGTTCGGGAGATACGTCGTGATATGGGCAGTGGAAGGCAAATGAACCGCCTGTTGCAGGGGGATGTCGGTAGTGGCAAAACCTTGGTGGCTCTGATGAGCATGCTGATTGCGCTCGACAATGGTTTTCAGGCATGTATTATGGCTCCGACAGAGATTCTGGCAGAACAGCATCTGGCAACATTCCGGAATTTTCTGGGCGCGATGCCTGTGCGGGTTGAATTGCTGACCGGGGCTGTTAAAGGAAAGAGCAGGGAGCGGATCTTGAATGGACTTTTGTCGGGACAGGTAAATATATTGGTTGGTACGCATGCCGTGCTGGAGGATACCGTTGTATTCCATCATTTGGGAATGGTTGTCATTGATGAGCAGCATCGTTTCGGCGTGGCCCAGCGTGCACGTTTGTGGACAAAGAATAACAATCCGCCGCACGTTCTTGTGATGACTGCTACTCCGATACCACGTACCTTGGCCATGACGTTATATGGAGATCTGGATGTGTCCGTGATCGACGAATTGCCTCCGGGAAGAAAACCGGTTGTCACGATACATCAATATGAGAACCGGCGCGACCAGCTTTATCAGGTGATTCGTCAGCAGATAGAGGCAGGGCGCCAGGTCTATGTGGTTTACCCATTGATTCAGGAAAGTGAAAAAATGGATATAAAGAATCTGGAACATGGTTATGAACAACTTTGTCAGGTGTTTCCTGAATATGCAATCAGTAAGGTGCACGGTAAGATGAAACCTGTTGAAAAGGATGCTGAGATGCGACGGTTTGCTTCTGGTGAAACTAAGATTCTTGTTGCAACGACGGTTATTGAAGTCGGCGTAAATGTTCCTAATGCTTCCGTCATGATCATTGAAAACGCAGAACGTTTCGGGTTGGCGCAATTACATCAGTTGCGCGGTCGCGTCGGCCGTGGAGCAGAACAGTCATACTGCATTCTCGTGACCAAGTACGAATTGAGCAGAGACACCCGCCGTCGCATGCAAATCATGACGGAAACGAACGACGGCTTTGAAATTGCGGAAGAAGATCTGAAATTACGCGGACCGGGCGATTTGGAAGGTACGCAGCAGAGTGGTATCGCTTTTGACCTGAAGCTGGCCAATCTGGCCAGAGATGGACAAATACTTCAGTTGGCCCGGAATACGGCTATGACAATTCTTGAACAGGACCCGAATGAACAGTTACCCGAAAACCGGATTTTGTGGACGCAATTCAATAAACTGAAGAAACAGAATGTAAATTGGTCTGCTATTTCTTAACTGCAGCTTGACAAATGGACCATTTTTCGAGTAAAAAGTATATATATGAAACATCTGAGGTAAAAAAAGTTAAAAGCTTTTGGAAGTTCTATTGAAAAAACTATCTTTGTCGTGCAAACATCCTCAATAGTGGATTGATGTTGAACCTATTAATACTATAACTCATGGAAAAGACCTTAGTTCTGTTAAAACCATGTACCTTGCAGCGTGGTTTAGTTGGAGAAGTGATAACTCGTTTTGAGAAGAGAGGACTGAGGTTGGCCGGAATGAAAATGATGCAATTGACGGATGAAATCCTGAATGAGCATTATGCGCATTTACGGGAAAAGTCTTTTTTCCAGATTCTGAAAGATTCCATGATGTCCACACCGGTTATCGCGTGTTGCTTTGAGGGTATCGATGCGGTAAGCACGGTACGTGCTATGGCCGGTGCAACAAACGGACGCAATGCGTTGCCAGGTACCATAAGAGGGGATTATTGCATGAGTAATCAGCAGAATATCGTACATACATCTGATTCCCTGGAAAATGCGGCGATAGAACTGGCTCGTTTTTTCAAGCCGGAAGAATTGTTTGATTATACCATGTCCAATTTGCATTATCTTTATGCGTTGGATGAATTGTAATACCAGTTACCATTATATTTAAAATTAGAAGAAAGAGAAAGATGTTTTTTGACCTGAAAATTCTGAAGATTGGTGCTGTTGCTTTTGTCGCCATGCTGAGCTTGCCGGTTAGTGGGCAGGATTTGTTGGCTCGACAGGCTCCAATCGACAAAAAAATGAGAGCGGTCGATTCCGTAGCGCTCCAACGTTTGATCAAGAGTGATAATTTGCAAAATCCGGCATTTGACTTATATCAAGACTGGAATAATCAGTATGCACATCGTTGTACGGCAACAATGCCGGAAGCCTATAAGATAGACTTGCGTCATTTTTGCATGCCTACTCCCAGTCAGCGGATCACTTCAAATTATGGCTATCGCCGGTCGTTTGGGCGCATGCATAAGGGCTTGGATATTAAAGTTTATATTGGAGATACCATTTATTCTGCATTCAGTGGAAAAGTACGTATCGTAGCATACGAACGTGGTGGTTACGGAAAATACATCGTTATCCGTCATCCGAATGGGTTGGAGACTGTTTATGGGCATCTCTCAAAACAAATCGTTCAGGAAAACCAGGTGGTCAAGGCCGGAGAGCCGATAGGCCTGGGCGGAAATACAGGAAAATCCACGGGATCGCATCTCCATTTTGAAACCCGTTTCATGGGGCAGGCGATTGATCCGGCCGAGATGTTTGATTTTGTGGCACAGGACGTCACTTGTGATTTTTATTTATTCCGGGCAAACGGCAAGGGGTTAGCCCTAAGTTCCGAGCAGGCACGAAATTATCCGGATGTCGTATATGCTGGAAGTAAGCCTGCATTGGCTATGGCGGCTGAGCATGCGGTTAAACCGGCTGCCTCTGCAAAAAAGGCCAACACGGTTAAAGTGCATAAGGTACGTTCCGGAGAAAGTTTGTATACCATTGCTAAAAAACTGGGAACAACGGTGAGCAAATTGTGTAAGTTAAATGGTATTACCCGTAAAACGACTTTGCGCCCGGGACAAATTATTCGATATTCCTGATGGATCTGAAATAGCAAGAATTCTGAAGAGCTCGCTAAGGACGTATTAGCGAGCTCTTTTTTTTGTACATGTCACTGAAAAATCGTACCTTTGCAACGTATATGTGTAAAAGGATAAAGGATGGATACCAAGGAACAATTTGAGCAGATAATGGAGGAATGTCGGACCCTGTTTGCCAAGAAACTGCATGATTATGGTGCTGCGTGGCGGATCATGCGTCCATCATCCGTTACCGATCAGATTTACATCAAGGCCAGCAGAATCAGAAGTATAGAATTGAAGGGAGTCGCTTTGGTGAACGAAGGGATTTATTCTGAATTTATGGCTATTGTAAACTATGGACTTGTCGGGTTGATTCAGTTGGAACTGGGCTATGCGGATCAGGAGGATCTGTCTGCCGAGAGTGCTTTGTCCTTATACGATAAATATGCAAAGCAGACTCTGGAACTGATGCTGAAGAAGAATCATGATTACGATGAGGCGTGGCGCGGAATGCGTATCAGTTCCTATACGGACCTCATTCTGATGAAGATCTACCGGACGAAACAGATTGAGTCCTTGAGTGGGCAGACATTGGTGTCGGAGGGAGTAGATGCCAATTATATGGACATGATCAATTATTCTGTTTTCGGGTTGATAAAATTAAAATACGGTGAGTAAGTTTGTGCATAAGATAAAATGGATTACGGTCAATCTTTGTAGATTGGTGGTGGCCGTAACTTTTATTGTTTCTGGTTTTGTAAAGGCCGTTGATCCGACAGGTTCCTTGTACAAGTTCCAGGATTATGCTGCAGCTTTTGAATGTTCGGGATTCTTGCCCGACTGGCTCCTTTTAGGAATGGCGATTCTGCTCTCGATAATAGAATTCTGTCTTGGTGTTTATTTGTTCTTTGGCATACGTCGCAAGATGACGACGGTCTTTTTGACCTTATTCATGTGTCTGGTAACTCCTTTGACTTTCTATTTGGCCGTTGCGAATCCAATTGTTGATTGCGGATGCTTTGGTGACGCTTTTCAGCTGACCAACTGGCAGACCTTTTATAAAAATGTAATTTTGCTTTTTGCCGTAATCGTCGTTCTGACACAACGGAGGTTGATGACTCGTTTCATCTCCGAACGTAATCAGTGGATGATTTCGATGTATTCCATATTTTTTATCTGGTTTCTTGCATCGTGGTGTCTGTACCGGTTGCCTGTATTGGATTTCCGGCCCTACCATATCGGAGCAAATCTGATAGATGCGATGAGCATTCCCGAGGATGCTGAACCGTCGGAGTACGAGACTACCTTCATTCTGGAGAAAAACGGTCTAAAGAAGGAATTTACTTTGGAAAACTATCCGGATTCCTCATGGACTTATGTGGACAGTAAAACCAGGTTGGTTAAGGCTGGTTACGAGCCTTTGATTCACGATTTTTCGCTGGTGTCCTGGGAAACGGGAGAGGACCTCACGGAACAGATCCTGAACGACAAGAACTATACATTCTTACTCGTTGCGCCACGTTTGTCTGCTGCTGACGATGGCTGTATGGATTTAATCAATGAAGTCTATGACTATTGCCGGCAATATAATTATTCTTTTTATGGCCTGACGGCTTCCGGTGATGATGAAATCAGGCAATGGCAGGAGAAGACAGGAGCAGAGTATCCTTTCTGTTTGTCCGACGAGATAACATTAAAAACGATGATTCGTTCCAATCCCGGGCTGATGCTGTTGAAAGATGCTACTGTCATCAATAAATGGAGCCATAATAATTTGCCCGATGAAAAGACTTTGTGTAAATCTCTGGACTATTTGTCGATAGGAAAGTTGAATGTCGATTCTGCGACCATGAGATTTCTGAAACTTATTTTATGGTATTGCATTCCGTTGTTGTTATTGACTTTTGCCGATCGAATTTGGGTAGGTTCGAAAATGTATAAACGATTAAAACATAGAAATCATCTTTTAAACCAATTAAAAGTTAACGAAAATGAGAAAGAAAATTGTAGCAGGTAACTGGAAAATGAACATGAACCTGCAGGATGGTGTGGCTTTGGCTACTGAGTTGAACGCTGCTTTGGCTGCCGACAAACCTAATTGCGAGGTAATCATCTGTACGCCGTTTATTCACCTGGCTTCTGTAGCCGGCATCCTTGATGCACAGGTTATTGGTCTGGGTGCAGAAAACTGTGCGGACAAAGAAAAAGGTGCTTACACGGGCGAGGTTTCTGCCGAAATGGTAAAATCAACAGGTGCTCAGTATGTTATTCTCGGCCATTCAGAGCGTCGTGCTTATTATGGTGAAACTGCAGAGATCCTGAAGCAAAAGGTTAATTTGGCTTTGGCTAACGGATTGAAGGTTATTTTCTGTATTGGCGAAGTGCTTGAAGAGCGTGAGGCCGGAAAGCAGAATGAAGTGGTGAAGGCTCAGTTGGAAGGTTCTTTGTTTGATCTGACAGCAGAACAGTTTGCCAACATTATTTTGGCTTATGAGCCGGTTTGGGCTATCGGTACAGGAAAGACTGCTACGGCTGAGCAGGCTGAGGAGATGCATGCTTTTATTCGTAGAACTATTGCCGAAAAGTTCGGAGCAGACGCTGCTGAGAATGTTTCTATTCTTTATGGTGGCAGCTGCAAGCCTTCGAACGCGAAGGAAATTTTTGCAAAACCGGATGTCGATGGTGGCTTGATTGGTGGCGCTGCTTTGAAATGTGCTGACTTCAAGGGTATTATTGATGCCTGGAAAGCTTAAAGTATTATATTGGTTTGGTCATTCTATCCTGTAAAAAAAGGATAGAATGACTTTTATTTTGAAAAGTGGGATTATGAAACGTGTTTTTTTGATGTTTTTCATAACAATGTTGGCTCATACTGTTTCCGCTCAACAGAGATTTATGGATTATCTGGAGCGTAAGGAAGCAGGTAAAGGACAGGTCATCGTACATCAGGACGATGTTATTGAGGCTTTGGTCAATGGAGCGCGGGTTTCTAATGTTGGAACTCAAACGATGCCGGGTCGTGATAATTCTGACTCCAGTTTTGAGCAGGTTGCTGGTGGAAAAATGTACACTTCCAAGGTGACGGCTCAGGGATACCGCATTCAGGTTTATTCTGGAGGAAATTCACGGACAGCAAAGGAACAGGCCCTTCGAAAAGGCCGACAGGTAAAGGAACTTTTTTCGGATGTTCCGGTATATACACATTTTTATAGTCCCAGATGGACATGTCGCATCGGCGACTTTAAAACGTACGAAGAAGCCAGCCGCATGCTTCGCGAACTTAAGGAAACGGGAAAATTCGGTGAGGCTGTGATCATAAAAAGTAAAATTCAGATTGCCAATTAAGGGTATGGAAAAAGACGAGGAAGAGATTCGGGCTGAATTGCAGCAACATTATGCACGTATTTTGACCCTGTTAGGCGAAGACGCCAGCCGGGAAGGGCTGCTTAAAACTCCCGAACGAGTGGCCAAAGCTATGCAGGCACTTACACGGGGGTATTTTGAAAATCCGGTAGCGATATTGAATTCAGCCAAGTTCAGGGAGGACTATAACCAGATGGTGATTGTCAAGGACATTGATTTCTTCTCACTGTGCGAGCATCATATGTTGCCTTTTTACGGAAAAGCCCATGTTGCTTATATTCCTAATGGATATATCACGGGATTAAGTAAGATTGTGCGGGTCGTGAATTCTTTTTCGCATCGGTTGCAGGTTCAGGAAAGGATGACTCTTCAAATCAAGCAGTGCATCCAGGAGGCATTGAATCCGTTGGGCGTGATGGTGGTCGTGGAAGCGAAGCATATGTGCATGCAGATGAGAGGGGTCGAAAAGCAAAATTCAATAACGACAACAAGCGACTTTACCGGAGCGTTCAATCAGGCTAAAACCAGAGAAGAGTTTCTGAACTTGATCCATAATCATCAATTATAATTTTTTTACGGACCTTATTGAGACTTGTTATTTTTATTCGTACAAATCTCAATAAGGTCATTTCTTTTGCCTTTTCTATTGCTTTTCATCGCCAATATGGGCTGATCATCAATAGTGATGAGCGGTTTTTGCCAAAGCAGGCATTGCTTTGAGACAGGAGGCAAAATGGGGCTTCAATAGTGTTCGACAGCAGGTAGCGTAGTCCTGTTCATATTCAGATAGCTTGGCCGGCATCAATAACCCGGCAATGTGTGCTTTCGTTAGATGTTCGTAATGACCCGGTCACCTCTTTCGCGCGCCAGAGCACTCTCTGTTTCTTTTATCGCTTTATATTGTTTCATGATTTCCATATAAGCATTTTTGTCCTTTAGAATGTCTGGAGAACGGAGCTTGTTTAATATCTGTTTCAGTTCTTCTTCTACAATGGCGAGTTTATAATCTGTCATCAGGTGAGGAATCAGTTCCATCAACCGTTCGTTATCTTGGATGATTTTTTGATTCTTAGTATGGTATTTGCTGAGCTGATGCGGTTCGCTGGCCAGTTCGAATGCAAGCGAGCTGAGTCGGCTGTCCGGATGGTTCAGAAAATATCGTTCAGCTGAGAATTGTTCTTCGTGAAGATGAGCGAGCGTTTCTTGTAACACCACCTGATGGAGCGGGTTATGCAGTTTCAAGTCGTCTTCCTTGAGCGAATAATTGATGTATTCTGCAACAGTCAGTGGCGTTTCGTTTCCCTGTTCATCTTCCATGTTGCACAAAATCTGTTCGCCATATCGGATTAAAGCTTGCACAAGCAACAGTTCTTTCTGATAGAAACGCATGGCTTCTGCACCTTGTGTTGGAATGTAGGTAGGTGTTTCTTTGGGTTGCGTTTCAGCAGGAGTCTGCAGGGATTCGACAACAGATTCGGGAAGAACGTGAGGTATTGGTTCCGGCATAGGAATACTTTCCGATCCCATTTCTGATGTAGGAAAAGGGACTTCTTCCGGTATGGCAGGAACTATTTCTTGTGTTTCAGGTCTGTTGTTGACTGATGCGTTTTGTCTTGTGCCTGTTGATTCGTTGTTTTTACGTCTTTTTTCTTCGCTTTTGTTAGCGGTGGCTTGTTTGTTGATGGCAGTGACCAGCAATCGTTCTTCCATACCCAGCATAGCAGCTGTTTCTTTAATATATAAAGAACGTGTAATTTCATCACGTACGACGGCAATACTTTGTACGATACTATTGACTAATCTGGACAGCTTGATCGGATCTCCCTGGGCTTCCTGAAGCAACAGATCGGTTTTGTATTTTATGAAGTCCACTTGGTGTTCTTTTAAGTAAGCCTGATATTCTGCGGCATTATGTTTCCGTGCAAAACTGTCCGGATCGTCGCCATCGGGAAGGAGCAGAAGCTTGACATTCATTCCTTCGGCAAGCAGCATGTCAATACCTCTTTCTGAAGCTTTTATTCCGGCTGCATCTCCGTCGTAGAGTACGGTGATGTTTTCCGTGAACCGGTGGATCATCTGTATCTGGTAAGTTGTCAAGGCTGTTCCGGATGAAGCTACGACATTCTCAACGCCGGCCATGTGCATGGAGATGACATCAGTATAGCCTTCTACCAGATAGCAAAGATCATTTTTCACGATGGCTTGCTTGGCTTGGAAAATGCCGTAAAGCTCTTTTTTCTTGGAGTAGATGGCAGATTCTGGCGAGTTCTGGTATTTCATGTTTACGCCTTTCGTGGCACTGTCCAGGACACGTCCGCCAAAGGCAACCACTTTGCCGCTGAGCGTGTGAACAGGGAAAATGACCCGTCCCCAGAAGCGGTCTTGTAAGGAGCCGTTTTCCTTTTTGTAGCATAATCCTGTTTGAAGCAGAAATTCTTCCTTGAATCCTTTACTTAACGCTTCGTTGGCCAGGGCGTTACGTTCCATGGGACTGAAACCGAGCTGAAATTTCTTAATGATATCGTCCCGGAAACCACGGGAGCGGAAGTAAACCATTCCGATGGCTCGTCCGTCAACGGTGTCTGTCAGTTGTTTCTGGAAAAAATCGCGCGCCCATTCGTTCAGGATAAACATACTTTCCCGTTCGCTTTGGGCTTGTTTCTCTTCGTCGCTTAGTTCGCGTTCCTTGATCTCGATGTGATATTTCTTGGCCAGATAGCGTAGTGCCTCCGGATAAGTGAGCTGTTCGTGCTCCATAATGAAGTGTACGGCGTTTCCGCCTTTTCCGCATGAGAAACATTTGCACAGACCTTTTGATGGCGATACGACGAATGATGGCGTGCGGTCGTCGTGAAACGGGCACAAACCTTTGTAATTGACGCCGGCTCTACGTAGCGTTACAAAGTCGGAGACCACATCTACTATCTGTGCTGCTTCCAGAATCCTTTCTACAGTTGCTCTGTCTATCATAGTTCTAATTAGCTCATTGTTCTTGATTGATACCTTTATTCTCCCACGATCGTCGCGATAATTTTTCTATGTCCTCCGTGATTTCTGTATTCGCAAAGGTAGATGCCCTGCCATATTCCCAGGTTCAGTCTATGGCCGGTAATGGGAATGGTCAGGGACGTTCCCGTAAGCATTGTTTTCGCATGGGCGGGCATGTCGTCAGGTCCTTCTTCCGAATGTCGGTAATATCGTTCGTTTTCAGGAATGAGTCGGTTTAGAATCTGATTCATGTCTCCTCGTACGTCGGGGTCTGCATTTTCGTTTATGGTCAGAGCACAGCTGGTGTGCTGGACAAATAAGTTGACGATGCCCCGACTGGGGAGTTCGGGCAACATCCCGACAATTTCATTTGTAATCAGATGTATGCCTCTTGGATAAGTCTTTAGGATAATTTCTTTTTGGATGATCATGGATAATTGTTGTAAAAACAGGGAACCGGACAAGACAGTGCGGTTCCCTTGAGTTTATGCATTATGAATAGTGAGTTGCGGAAATGGGAAGTTTACTCCCTGTTTGTTGAATTCTTCATAAATGCGTTTTTGAGTTTGGAAATAAACGTCCCAGTAATTACTGCTGGCCACCCATACACGAATAGTGACATTGACGCTGCTGGCTGCCAGTTCGTGAAGGGCAATGAATGGAGCCGGATCCTTGAGAATTCTTTCATCTACTTCCAGCATGCTACGTACGATATTTTCTACTTTGTTCATGTCTTCACCATAGTCTACTCCGATGATCCATTCGATCCGACGTGTTTCTTTTCTGCTGTAATTCACCACGATACCGCTACTAAGGCTTCCATTGGGAATGTAAACTACTTTGTTGTCGGAAGTGATCAGTATCGTGTGGAATATCTGGATTTCGCTGACGCTTCCTGATGTTCCTTGTGCTTCTATCCAATCACCGACCTTATAAGGCTTGAACAATAGAATAATCAGTCCGCCTGCCAGATTTTGCAAATTACCCGAAAGGGCCATACCGATGGCCACACCGGCTGAAGCAAGGAGTGCGGCAAAGGATGTCGTATTGATTCCAAGAGCGCTGACTACTGATACGACCAGCAAAATCATCAACAGAATATTGATCAGGCTTTTCAGAAATGTTTGAATCGTTGCTTCAACTTTCTTTTTGGCAAGCATGTTGGCCACAAGCTTGTTGATCATGGAAACGATGAATCGTCCTACTATAAAGACAACTATGGCCATCAGTATGTTTTTTCCGGCACTGATGCCTAAGTCTATCAATTTCTGAACAACGAGATCTATCTTCCCCGATTCAACTAATTGTTCTGCTTCTTTCACTTTTTCTGTTGCAACTTCAACGGTTTCTAATAAATGAATCATAGTTTTTTGGATTTGATGTTTGAAGCAAATATAGATATTAATCCTGAATTTGACTTTATTTTTTCTATAAACTTCATTCAAGTAGAAAAAATATCATCCTTAGCGGAAAACAGTTGTTCTTTTTTGTTAGATTTGCAGTATTAAATGTATTTGTGTTTGCGTTTTTTTGAATATTCATGTTTTTTTGTAATACCTTGGTTATGGAAATAGCACATATTAAGGAAAAAAAACGATTCGTTATCGTTGAAAACGGAATTGAGGCTCATGTGGCCTACCACATAGAAAATGGTGTGCTGGATATCAGGCATACCATTGTACCTTCGGAAATAGGCGGACGAGGAATAGCGGCACGTTTGGTAGAAGCTGCCTGTAATTATGCTCGGGAAAACGGATATAAAATTCGGGCTACTTGTGCTTATGCGGCTGTGTGGCTAAAACGTCATGCCGGATATGATTGGGAAGAGGCTTGTACGGGGGAAAGTTGTGCCTTATAATAAATAAAAGAGGAGTAAATGGCTCTGAAATACGAAAGGCAGATGCTCCGTTAGGTTATTCCGTTCTGTTGAAACGGAGATGCTCATGTGGTTGTTCAGAGATGGCCATCTGGTGTT
>artificially_reared_2__coassemble_39_pt1 | contig 99650 bp, 80 predicted proteins | sample artificially_reared_2__metabat2_low_PE_008 | metagenome-assembled genome bin artificially_reared_2 | reverse complement strand
TCAGATTCATACTGCCATAAACCTTATCGGTCATCTGCCATTTCAGATTGACTTTGGCATTCAGTTCCTTCCACACTTCCGATTCCTTAAGCTGCGACAAGTGGAACACGGCATCCGTTTGGGGAACAAACAGTTCTTCGGAACGAAGCGACTCGTTGTACTTGTCATACACGGCATATTTCACGTGTGTGTTCAGATTCAGAGCTCCTGCCTTATTGTTGGGCTTGCCATTGTTCCACACCACTTCGCCGGCATACTGCTGGTTATGATTCCTGCCGGTCTGCGTACCACTTCCCAACAGCCTGCCACTACCCATATCAATCATGGTAGGCATTTGTGAGGCCGTTTCCGCCAATGCGGAAGTACGCAGACGGTCTGTGAAGCGAGTCACGAAACCGCCCAGGCGATATTGTTCCTCCGTACCGCCCCCGGCTCGCAGATTCCCGATGAAACGTGCCTTGTGACTATCCTTAAGTGCCACATCCATCACGGTCTTCTTTTCGCCGTCTTCAATACCCGTCTTTTCCGTAAACTCACTTTGCTTGTCATAAACCTTCACCTTGTCAATAACGTCATACGTAAGGTTTTCCAAAGCAATGGATTTGTCTTTTCCAAAAAAGTCCTGCCCGTTTACCAGAATACGGTCGATGGTCTTTCCATGCCATACCAGTTCCCCCGCCCGTATTTCCATTCCGGGTATCTGCCGGACCATATCTTTCAGGGTTGCGTCCGGTGTCATGGCAAAGGCTTTTGGATTATAAATGGTCGTATCTCCTTTGACAATCTGGAAGCGTGCCTTCCCTTCCACTGTAACCACCTTCAGGCGTACCATATTGTCTTTCAAGGCTATTGTTCCCAAATCGGTTGACTGGAGTATGGTTTTCGCATAATCTTTAGCCACATATCCGTCTGCCTGAAACTGAAAGACATACTTACCGGGATTTCCAATATACATCGACACCAGTCCGTCTTCTTTCCACGGAATCTCCAGAATCTTTTCCTGACGGGCATTAAAAACTTTGCAGACACCGGAATATACCGGCAGTGAATCCAAAGAAGAAATGATTCTCGCTTTCACAGTAAACAGTCCCTGGGCATTCACCAAACAGGGCGAAAGAAGAAACAGAACGAGAAGAAACAGATATTTTCTCATGGTATTAAATATTGGTTTTAAATGCTTTCATCAGTATAGCCACTAAGAAACTATTTTTTATAGTTACCAAAATTACAAAAAATATTTTTACCCCCCCCATTTTAACATTATTAAATATTATTTTTTTTATTTATCTGGTATCTCATCAAACTGTACCAACTATTTTTCGCTTCAAAAATTGATATAATTTTGAAAAGCAAGTATTTTTGCCGATAGTCTTCAGCAACTTATTCCCTCTTTAAGAATATAACACTTTAAACACGAATGAATATGAAGATCCTATATGCAACAATCAGCAAGACCGGGAAACGCCCGCAGAACGAAGATGCCGTTCTGGTGTCTGATGTACCGGAACTGGAAAGATGGACCGGCATAATCTGTGACGGTATGGGCGGACATAAGGGCGGAGAGATAGCCAGCAATACAGTGATCTCGGCCTTTATGAAATACTGGATGGACCAGGAAAAGCAGGAAGATTCCAAAGAAAAGATACTCTATGCCTGTGCCACAGCTTTCAAAGAGCTGAATGCAAAGGCAAATGAATTGCATCATCTGGAAATGGGAACCACCTTAGTCATGGCCAGCATCAAACAAGAACGATTCACTGTGGTACACGTAGGCGACAGCAGATGTTATCTTTTTAGAAAAAACAGCGGACTCTTGTTTCAAACACGCGACCACACGGAGAACAGTTTCGGATGGGAAGTGGTAAACCGCAGTTTCTTCTCTTACGATCCGATAAAGGCCTATCCGGACATCATGCAGTTTCCCGTCAAATCCGGCGACCGCATTCTGCTATGCTCCGACGGTGTCTATAAAAGCATGACTCCGGAAGCGCTTCAGGCCCTGATACAGGAGAATGACACTCCAGACCGGATTGTGGAAGCGATTGATCGGATCTGTCAGACCGAATCGCACGACAACTATTCAGCCATCATAGCCTTTTGTGAAGAATAGATCACCATTCATTTGATAATCCTCGCAAAATACATTAATTTTGTAATGAAACGATAAAATGACAAACTCCATGATCCGAAAATATCCGGTAGGCATACAGAATTTTGAAGACCTCCGCAAAGAGGGCTACTGTTATGTAGACAAGACTGAGCTGATGTATCAGTTGGTGCAGAGTGGAAAATATTACTTTCTGAGCCGTCCGAGACGCTTCGGAAAGAGTCTGCTACTGTCTACGATACAGGCTTATTTTGAAGGCAAAAAAGAACTGTTTCACGGACTTGCAGTCGAGCAGTTGGAGCAGGAATGGAATACTTATCCGGTATTGCATCTGGATTTGAACGCGCAAAAATATGACACCCCCGAAAGTCTGTACAGCATGCTCAACGATGCTTTGTGCAACTGGGAAAGTCAATATGAAACACGCCCCAGCGAAACGACCCATTCCCTGCGCTTTCAGGGAGTGATTCAGCGTGCCGCCGAAAAATGCGGCCAGCAAGTCGTTGTCCTGATCGACGAATACGACAAACCCATGCTTCAGGCTATCGGTAACGAACCCTTGCAAACAGAATACCGCAACACCCTGAAGGCCTTTTATGGTGTTCTGAAGAGTTGCGACAAGTATCTGCGCTTTGCCATGCTGACCGGTGTCACCAAATTCAGCAAGGTCAGTGTATTCAGCGATCTGAACAATCTGATGGATATTTCCTTATCCTCACGCTTCGCTTCCATCTGCGGAATCACGGAACAGGAACTGCACCAGTACTTTAAAGAAGACATCAGATTACTGGGTGAAAGCCAAGGAATGTCTCCGGAAGACGCTTCACGGGAACTGAAACGATGGTATGACGGCTATCACTTTTCGGATAGAAGCGAAGACATTTACAATCCGTTCAGTCTGCTCAATACTTTTGCACAAAGACAGTTCGGCAGCTATTGGTTCGAAACAGGTACACCGACATTCCTGGTAGAATTGCTGAAACATAGCCGTTATGACCTGAACCGTCTGACGCAGGAAATGGCCATGGCGGATTCTCTCAACGGAATGGACTCCATGGAAGAGAACCCTGTGCCGATTCTTTACCAGAGCGGGTATCTCACCATCAAAGACTTTGATCAGGAATTCCGGTACTATACTTTAGGCTTTCCGAATAAAGAGGTGGAAGAAGGATTTACCAAGTTCCTGCTTCCGCACTATGCGCATCTGTCTTCCGGGAACTCAGCATTCGAGCTGAGTCGTTTTGTACAGGAAGTGCGCGGCGGTCAGACTGACGCCTTTATGAAACGTCTGCAAAGTTTCTTCGCCGACTGTCCGTATGAGCTGGCACGTGATCTGGAGCGCCACTATCAGAATGTGCTTTTCATTGTCTTCAAACTTTTGGGATTCTACACACAGGCGGAATATCACACTTCGGAAGGTCGCATCGACCTTGTCGTGCAGACCACGGATTATATTTATGTGATGGAGTTCAAGCTGGAAGGCACTGCCGAAGAGGCCTTGCACCAGATCAACGAAAAGCATTATGCCCTACCCTTTGCGTCCGATCCCCGGAAACTTTTTAAAATCGGCGTGAACTTCAGCAATGCCATCCGCGGCATTGAGAAATGGCAGGTAGAAGAAAAAACAAGCGAATACAAATCTTAATGTGCATCAATCATGAAATATCCTATAGGAATACAGAGTTTTGACCAGATCATCGAAGATGGGTATGTGTATATTGACAAAACCGATCTGGTGTACCGACTGGCAACGGAGGGGAAAATATATTTCCTCAGCCGGCCGCGCCGTTTCGGAAAGAGTCTGCTGGTCTCTACCCTGAAAAACTATTTCTTAGGACGGAAGGAACTTTTCAAGGGACTGAAAATCGATGCCCTGGAAAAGGACTGGAAAGTCTATCCCGTGTTCCATATTGACTTCAATGCGACCAATTACACGAATCCCGGTGAACTGGAAAGAAAGTTAAGTTATTATATCTCTACTTGGGCGGATCAGTATTCCTTGCCGGAAAGAAGCAGAACATTGGGATTGGGCGACCTGTTTGCTGAAGTACTCCGTGCGGCTCATGAGCAGAGTGGCCGCCGTGCCGTGGTGCTTGTCGATGAATACGACAAACCGGTGCTCGATGTGCTGGACGTGGACAAGAACCTGGAGGAAGAGCACCGCAACATTCTGAAAAGTTTCTATTCGGTGTTCAAGGGAGCCGATGAGCATCTGCAGTTCGTATTCCTTACCGGAGTGACCAAATTCTCACAGGTCAGCGTGTTCAGCGGATTCAACCAGCCGTTGGATATCAGCATGCACCGTAAGTACGAAACACTTTGCGGTATCTCTCAGGAGGAACTGAATGAGGCTTTCCGGGAACCGATTGAAGAAATGGCAGCAGTCTACAGATGTTCCTATGACGAAATGATGGCTCAGCTTAAGGCACAATACGACGGGTATCATTTCAGCGATCGTATGGCGGATGTCTATAACCCGTTCAGCCTGCTGAACGCATTCGAGTCCCAGCGCATCAGCGACTATTGGTTCAAGAGTGGAACGCCGACTTATCTCATCCGCCTGCTTTCGCACACCGATGAGAATATGAACGAGATTACCGGAAAGTACTATACAGCAGAAGAATTCATCGATTATAAGGCCAATATCGAGCAACCCCTGCCGATGATTTATCAAAGCGGATATCTCACCATAAAGGACTTTGATATCGAAGAGAATGCTTTCCTTTTGGATTTTCCCAATAACGAAGTCAAGCGCGGTTTCCTTACCCTGATTGCATCAGATTATTTCAGTAGCCGGGAAACTCCATCATGGATCAGAAACATCGTTTCTTGCTTAAAGAAGGGCAACCTCGACGATTTCCGCAGCAGCCTGACCTCATTCCTGGCCAGCATTCCCTACACCATGCGACGCAAGGAGAACGAACGCGAAAGGGAACGTTACTTTCACTACACGTTCTATCTCATCATGCGCCTGATCAGTGTCTACACCGTGTACACGGAAAAGGTGCAGAGCCACGGACGGGTGGACTGCATCGTGGAGACCAACGATTATGTCTATATCTTCGAATTCAAGCTCGACGGTACAGCCGAAGAGGCCATGCGCCAGATTGAAGAGAAAGGCTATGCCCGTGAATACGAAGCGGACAAGCGGAAGGTTTATCTTATTGGCGCCGTGTTCTCTTCCGAAACCGGAACGATTGAGGAATGGAAATCTGTTCCCGAAACAGTATAATCGAAACAAATGTCCTAAAACAATGACCTAATTCTTGCCATTTATGAAACATAGAATATTGCCAATTACCGTTTTCCTGTTCTTTGTTTTGACAGCTATTTTTTCTGGTCGTAACAATTACAGTACGACGCGCAATGAAATTGCTGCCGATTTAAACCAGGCACTGGCTAAAATGATTGCAGAAAACGGCACTACTGTCATTACTCAAGATACCATCAGAACTTACAAACTACTCAGAGAAATTGCGGATGAAGAAGTACTGATTGCCCTTTCTGATAAGAGATACCGTAGCTACCTGAAAAACGAAAAGGTGAAAGAAACGGCATTCCTTACTTTTGATATCCTGGACCAACATGGTGAAAAGAACTCCACTAATACACAAAATATCTACAGTGACACCTTAATCATCAATCATTCGGGAGAAACGTTAGCTCTCAAAGGATATAGCCAGTTGTCTGCTGCGGCTGTTTTCAGTATGTCCGACCAACGCCTGTCCATCGCCTGCATGACAGCCGCTTTTCTTTGGGCTATCCTATCCTGCTCATACTTAAAAAAGAAGCAACATCACAAAGAGACCGACACCCCAACAGGATTTGGCGGATTGTCTTATTCAGAACGTGAAGGGCGTTTTTATGATGCCACTCAGATTCCCATTCATTTTACCCCCATGCAACAACAGTTTATGAGTTTGCTATGGGAAGCTCCATCACATGCTCTGTCTAAAAAAGAGATTTGCGATGCACTCTGGCCCGGAAAAGAAGATGCCAATGATACGTTATATACCCTTGTCCGAAGACTGAAACCGATTGTAGAACAACATACCAATCTGAAAGTTACCGCTGACCGATGTGGCAGATATACACTGACAATCAAATATTTATAGTACAGTCAGTACGATATCAGGCAATTGTCAGGTAAATGTCAGTATCTGTTTTTGCTCTCCATAATAAAGTATTCTACATTTGTTTACCAAACTTCAAGAATACAAAACAAATGAAAATTTACTTAACACTTCTCATCCTGTTCTTATCTGAATTTGTTAACGCAACCACGATCATCAAGAACGGCAAACTAATGTATCATGCATGGACAAATGAAGAAAAGAAGCCTTATGCCACCACTGATTATAGAGAAAAAAGTCTCTACTTCAATGTTCAATCAGACTCACTGGGGAATAATTGGACGATACGCATTGACGATACAGATAGGACATGGGCTTATGTAGTCCGCTTTGCTTCAGACATTATTTTGTTGTATGTATCAGAGAATAAAAATTCCGAAAATCGTTTATTGCATCTGTTTATAGAACAAGGAGATAGCTTATTATCCGATTTCTACGTTGAACAAACATACAATCCATTACCATTCAAGGAGACTGATTTCACGTTCGGTTATCAGCAAAAGTCGATACCCTTGCATATCCCCACCCAAAAGGAACCTTCCTTTCGAATCCCTTCATGGATTCAAGTCGTGAAAAAAGAAAGGAACGCTTATATCTTTGATGTAGCAGAAAACAAGACAGGAACAGCACGTGCGGATACGCTATTCATTACAGATGCAAACCAAATGGAAACTCGTCCTTTATTGTTTTTCCAATATCCGAAAAGTAATGATTTCATTCCACAATCTGTATTGGCACGGGATAAAAAGCTGCAAATAGTTCGCGGAGAATGTTCATCAGAACAACCCGGAGGCGAAATTAAACTTTCATTTGATGGAAATTTAGAGACAAATTATCATTCAGCATGGGATAATACAGCAAACAATTATTTTCCGATATCCATAACCTATCACTTCTCACAGCCAGAAGTGATTGATTATTTAATTTATATACCTCGTCTGGATGGTGGAAACGGAATTTTCCGGAAAGCATCACTATATGTCCAACGGAAAGGAAATGAAACCTTTGAGTTTCTAATGGATTACGATTTTCAAGGAAAAGCGCGAATGCACTATATTCCTTTCAAGGAACAACAAAAGGACATTACCGCATTTCGTTTTCTGGTACATTCAGGCACTGGAGGAGGCCAAGGTTTAGCCAGTTGCGCTGAGATGGAATTTTATCGGAAACAATCCTATGACAACAGTTATCTGAAACTGTTTTCCGATCCCACATGTAGTAAATTGAACAAAAACGTTACAGTCAGACAAATCAAAAATTGCAAGGAAGCTTTCTTTCGCGATTTGGCAATGTGGCTAAAAGAGGGTAATCAGCCAAATGAATTCCGTATACAGCAGTATAAGGCATGGAGCAAGCCAGAAACTGCAGCAAAAGCCAATGGATGTTCTCCTGTCGGCAGATGGGATAATCCAACAGGAATAGCGGCAATTAAGGACAAGCCTCTGGTTCTCTTGGTTGATTGCGAACTGGCAGACAGTCTTCGACTGGGTATTCAACAACTAAGTACCCCACAAGGAAAAGACGGATTCGGAGGTACGGAATATCCCTTACATCAAGGCATTAATCTTATTTATCCTCATACTAACGGTTTATGTTACATCGTTTATCAGGTGGACCAGCCGAAGGAGGCACCATTGGCAAAGATTCACATTATTGGCGGATATGTCAACGGCTACTTTGATATGGAAAAACATCTCAATGCCGATGGTTCATCCCGTTGGAAGGAACTATTGGATAAGGCTGGCGATCAATACTTCGATGTTGTCTCCCCTTATGTACATTTTACTTTCAACACATCATTGTTTCGTAAATATGTACCGGATATCGTACCGTTAATAAACACTTATGACTCGATGGTGCTGCATGAACAAGAATTTCAGGGATTCCGAAAATATAACCGCATGTTGACAAATAGAGTATATTTCCATTCGTCACGTGCCAATTATGGGGCTCTTTGGGCAAGTGATAATCGTATTGGATATAACGAACAATTCTTGCCGAATTTATTAAACGTAGATTTATTCAAGACAAAAGAATGTTGGGGACCCGCTCATGAGTTTGGACACATGTTACAAATCAAGCCTTCTTTTTGTTGGAAAGGAATGACTGAGGTGAGCAACAACATTCTAAGCCTGGAAATTCAACGTCTTTGGGATAATCCTTCCCGTCTGCTCGAGAAACTGCCTGAAGAAAAAACATATCATGATATCTACGAAAGGGCCATGAACCTTGCATTCGTTCATCAGCAACCATATGCCAATCTCGGAGACTGGTTCGATCGTCTGGTTCCACTATGGCAACTCCGTCTGTATATGATGGAAATCTGTGGACAGACAGACTTCTACAAAGATTTATACGAACGATGCATTCAGATGAATGACGCACCATACAGTCACGGACAATGGCAACTGGCTTTTGTCTACAATTGTTGTGTAGCTGCCCATAAAGATTTAAGGCCTTTTTTCAGGAAGTGGGGTTGGCTGACACCTGTTGAAATGGAAATTCATGACTATGGAACAGATACGTTATCCATTAAACAACATGATATTGATATCTTAAACAGAAAAATCGAAGCACTTCATCTGCCAAATCTGACTGCTGCCGTGGAATACATCACAGACGATAATCTTTCATTGTATCAGAAGGACGAAGCATTCATCTCTGGAAAGTTCCTGATGGATGATAAAATGCAGATTCAAGTTAAAGACTGCCAGGGAGCTGTTGCATTTGAAGTATACGATGGAAATACCCTTATCGGTGTATCACATCACGATACGTTCAAACTTTCGTTACCTCCAACTACAGTTACAGACAAACTAAAAGTAATGGCAGTATTGCCAGACGGAAGACGAATTAGGTGTGAACGAGAATTTATAAAATGAACATAAACTATAAAATCATGAAAACGCGCAACTTGTTTTTTAGTTTTTTCCTTTGGAGCACATTATTTTTCCCACTTTCGGCTCAAACCATCTCACCCGACTCTCTGGCGCGCATGGTCGAAAATTCCATGTCTGGTAAATACGTGGACTACAAACTGATGAAACGCGCTTCTGACTCATTGGAAAGCCAGTTGCCCAAATATTTCATACAAATGGCACGCATTGAAATGGCCGAGGCATGGAACCAGCCGGAAGTAGTGGAAAACTTAACAGACTCTCTGCTTTTCCACACCTCCCGAAATGAAATAGACGGGAACTTCGCCGCTTTCTATCTCAATAAAAAGGCACAGGCATATCTCTTTAACGGCAAAAACAAAGAACTGGAGAAATGGCTGGATAAAGTTTCCGCTCATTGGAAAGATGCACCGCAGATAGTACCTCTGAAACAGCATTTCCAGAACATCTGTCAGGCAGCAGAAGGAATAGGTCCTGTCCGCATCAGCCGTCCCCAAAAGACTGCATGCATTCCTTTGGTCCAAGATCCCAAGATGGGAGATCTTGACCATACCCGACAAATGGAAATCACGCTCAACGGACGTGACACCCGATTTGTTTCCATGGATACCGGCAACCCCGCCAGCATTATATTGGACAAGGATTTCGCAACAAAAGCCGGAGTAAGACTCCTGCCCGATACAATCCAATGCCATCCTTATTTATATGATGCCAACATGCTTATTCCCGTACAACGCGGCGTAACGGACAGTCTTTCTTTCGGTGGAATCACTTATTATAATCTGCCTGTATGGGTAACTCTGACAGAAAACCCAATAATTGGAAACGGCAATCTTGGAACTCCGGAACTACTTCGGCTGGGAAAAGTAGAGATTAGTCCGGACAAACTGGTAATCCCAGCAAAAGAAGAAAATGCACAGACAGTTTCTGCTCCCAATTTCCATATTAAAACCGTTTTTGGGGCAGGCGTTTACCTCCCGATGCGCTATCATGGAAAAGACTATCAATTCATATTGGATACCGGAGTAAATTTGAGTATTCTGAATATTTCCAAAGAAGAGGAAGAAACAAATCCTACCTTAAACTTTAACGGAAAAGATTATCAGGGCATACAGACTTACTTTGACACATCGAAAAAAGAAATGGACAGAAGTGGACTATTGGGAATTACTTTCGTGGAGCAATGCTACCCTGTCTGCATAGACTTCAACAGAATGCAGTTGAGTTTCAACAATCCCAGAGAGATTGCAAACACTGCTCTCCTACTGCAATACTGGAATTTCTATCAGATGCGACGCATGGCAGAGGAAATCAAGCAGAAAGATCCGAGCAGCATGACTAAGATGCTCTGTGCCTTGGTCAGCTCCATGAGTAATCAACCAGACTCTGTACTAAAATACGCGCCATTCATGATTACAGAAAATAATCCGAGCATGTACTTTAATGGACTTACCATTTTACAAAAAACCCTGAACGACAAAGGCGACTATCGGAATGCAGCAACATATTCAGCAAAAGTCGTGGAATACTTTCCGGCAGTCGCGTCCACATATCCCAAAGATTCACAGACAAGAGTCAAAGCCATAGCTGCCATGGACCGTGCCCTGAGCGGACAGCCAGCCGTAGAAGTAAAGATTGGAAAACCGAAGAAGATCAAGTTTGCCTATGATGAAACCAGCAAACTGTATCCGGTATCAGGAAAAATAGGAAAAAAGAAATGCAGCATCGCATTCAATCCGGAAGGCTACTACAACACCATCTCGCTCCGTGAGGCCAAAAGATGCGGCATCCGTTTGTTGGGAGAACAAACCGAATTAAGTAAAGACAGTCTGGGTTGCTTTGGTATGGCTGACCGCATCCGGATAGGAAATATGACGCTTACCAACGTACCTTTCTGGGTCTATAATGATGAAAAGCCCACCAGCCTCGGCGTATGCCTGATGAAACAACTTCCGGCCTTGTGCATTCATAGCGATAAAAGCTTGGAAATTCTGCCGGAAGCACCGGCGCAAAACAACTGGCCACTCATACGCTCTGATGTTGTTATCTATGGTGAAACGGATTCCACAACCTTGCGGATGACCGAACAAAAGTTCTACAATAAATTTCTTTTCTCAAACGATCACACAATTACATTAGATTTCAAAAATATGAAATATCAGACAGAAAAATCATATCCTCGTTGAGTATTTATATTAAGGCATTTAGTTTCTTGAAACTGAACCCTTATAACATTGCTAAAAGTATCCTGAATGTTCAGCTTCACACGTTCCTTTGAGTGAGTTAACCGGATACATTTAAACTGTGGAGAGCATATGGCCGCAAATTGTCTGTTTTTTTAAAACACATTATCTTCTCAGGTGAATTACATATATGCATAAAATTAAAATTGAATAGTTACTTAGAGTTTTTTTTGTACTTTTGCCATAAATTTAAGAATAAAGATTATAACCTAACTGAAAAAAGCACTGATAGCAATCACACGATAAAACCGTTTAAATACAAAGATGAATAATCAAATCATAAAACATCAACAAGTTTAAAATCCTAAAAATATGCTTAGAAAAAAAATCAGCTGTAATCTGTGCAGTTTTTTATTTCACGGATCTAAGCTCCTGATCGCAGCATTACTGACCCTCAGCATGGCAGCCTGCAACAATTCCCTCGAAGAAACCGAACTGGAACCGTCTTCAACCTTTAAGATCCACATTGGTGAGAGTAACATCGTCCAGATGGATCTGGGCGCACCGGACTATTACCCTCCTACATACCAGATTGTCCTCGTTATGGAGAATCTGCCTGCCGACGAGAAAATCATCTGCTTGGGAGCATGCTACTCTTCTGTGAACGAGATACCGGACAAAAGTGACTATACTGAAATTTCGAATTACTCAAACTTCGAAACGATCCAGAATTGGGACTGGAGTGAGCCACTGTATTGGACCTGCGCACGCCTTTTTTATCTGTTACCTGATCAGACCTATTATATAAGGGGCTACGTACAGACCAACAAAGGAGAATATTACTCCAATGTCATGGCCATCCACAATAACGTCAATACACCCATAGTAGAGAATCCTGATGCATACGAGATACCGGTTGTATTCCATCTCTTCCCCGATTCTACCGGAAACTATCCAGTCAAGGAGTGGATGATCCAGGAAGAGCTCAAATATGCTAACTACGTATACAGTAATAGCTTCCGCATCCCCGGTCAGACAGAAGCAGGTGTACACTTCGTCGCTGCCACACAGGCCCCTGACGGAACACCGCTTACTACACCAGGTGTTGTCTATGAAAAGCAACCGATAGTGATTAACATGGAGGACTCCATACACCTTGACAATCAATGTGTATGGGATATGGAGAAAGTACTGAACGTGTGGGTAGCCTCATTTATAGATCAGGGGATTGACTCCACGAGCAATACGATATCCCAAGGATTCACAGCGCTTCCTTACTTCGATGAGAACGAGAAACTGGAAGGATGCAGTATTTATCAACCCGGTAATTTCACAGGTATCTATCTGAATTCATATGGTATCCAAAATTCTAATTGCAGGTGGATTTTCGCCCATGAAGCCGGCCATTTCTTAGGACTGTATCATGTCTTTGATACGGAAGGCGATTTCTGCAGCGACACGCCCTGGTACGACCGTTACGCTTATCTATTGTCTCAGGATTTCTACTTCAATTACAGTCGCAAGGATTTTAATACCGGTGAATACTTCTGGTCCGACAACATCATGGACTACTATTATAGTTTCTCAACCGGCCTCACACCCGATCAGGTTAAGCGTATCCAGTACACCCTGCAGCATGCCTATTTCATCCCGGGCGAAGCCGGAAAGGAAGAACCAGCAGGACGTGCCTCCGGACAGGCTCGTCATTTCGGAATGCATATCGTCCAATAAGCAAAGGAACTGGATTCTCCCCTCCCCCCAAATACAGGACATTCGCTCGCCTCATGTAGTAAGGATTATCATTTCGGCTTGTTTCCGAACGACGTATTCGCACACAGATCAGCCAAGGAACAATAAATCCAGAATTCCTCATACTTTATGAAGCAAGCACAAAAAACAAATGGTGTTCCGATTGGATTCACATTCCATTTGGGACACCATTTGTTTCACATCATTGATTATTTAATCATCCCTTAAAAACTTTTTTATTTATTGATGTTCAGTAATTTAATTCATAAGAATCTTTGATAAATCATAGTCCTTCTCCCTTATTCAACAACCGCTCCGACATGCTGAACTGATCACATCTACTTTACCAATTGCACTGTTTTTCTCTATTTTTATGTATTTTTGCAACCGAAATAAAATTAGAACGAACAAAAACAGCTAATCTAAGACAAAATGAGTATCAAAACAGCACACCCCAAAGGGCTTTATCTGCTTTTTGCCACGGAAATGTGGGAACGTTTCAGTTATTACGGCATGCGTGCCATCTTTATCCTCTACATGACTCAGGCCTTGCTTTTCAACAAGGAACTGGCTTCGGAAATCTACGGAAGCTACACCGGACTGGTTTATCTCACGCCACTGATTGGCGGCTACATCGCCGACCGTTATTGGGGAAACCGGCGCTCAATTATTGTCGGTGCCCTGATTATGGCACTCGGTCAGTTTCTGATGTTTCTCAGTGCCTGCGATTATGAACAGCCGGCTGTAGCCGTACCCCTGATGTTTGCCGGACTGGCCGCCCTGATTTTAGGTAACGGTTTCTTCAAGCCCAATATCTCAACCCTCGTGGGCGATCTCTACGCACCGTCCGACCATCGGAAGGATTCGGCATTCACCATTTTCTACATGGGTGTCAATGTCGGATCGTTTATCGCTCCGCTCTGGTGCGGTTTCGTTGGCGACACGGGCAATCCCTCGGATTTCAGATGGGGTTTCCTGTCGGCCTGCATCGGTATGATTTTCGGTACCCTGCTGTTCTGGACGCTGAAAAACAAGTATGTGATCACTCCCGAAGGTCGGGCTATCGGCATGCCACCGGCCAAAAGTCCCCAGACGGCCACACAGCAACCCGACGTACCGGCATCGAAAACCCGCATTGCGGCAACCATTTTCGGTACCGCACTGCTTGTGGTGCTCTTTTCGCTGAATTATGGTTATTTCCAAGGCAACGGAACACTCTTTGAACAGGCCGACCTTATCGGAGCCTGCATCTATGCCATCTGCATCACGGTGCCTTTGTTCATCATCACCGACAAGAGCCTGACGGCCATTGAACGGGCCCGTATCCTGGTGATTTACATCATCGCCTTCTTTGTCATCTTCTTCTGGGCCGCATTCGAACAGGCCGGTGCTTCGCTCACATTCTTTGCCAACGAACAGACCGACCGTCACATCGGCAGCTGGGAAATGCCGGCCTCTTATTTCCAGTCGTTCAATCCTGTTATTTTAGTCTGCCTCACCCCAGTGTTCACCAGCCTCTGGTCGTTCCTGGCCAAACGCAACAGAGAACCGTCCTCGCCTGTAAAACAAGCACTCGGTCTGATGCTGCTGGCTATTGGTTATGTGGTGATCGCATTTGGAGTGCGCCATGTGGAACCCGGCGTCAAGGTGAGCATGATCTGGCTCACCAGTCTGTATCTGCTCCACACCATGGGCGAACTGAGTCTGTCGCCCATCGGGCTTTCCATGGTAAACAAACTCTCTCCGGCACGCTTCTCCTCCCTGATGATGGGCGTGTGGTATCTGAGTACAGCTACAGCCAATAAGTTTGCCGGCGCACTGAGCAGCTACTATCCGGAAGAAGGAGTTGCCAAATCGTTTTTGGGTTATCCGGTGACCGACCTTTTCGACTTCTTCATGCTGTTTGCCATGATGAGTGCCGCAGCATCGGTCATCCTCTTCCTGCTTTGCAAAACGCTGAAACGCATGATGCACGGCATTGAATAAGACAACATCAATCTGCTTGCTGGTTTTTATATTATGAAATCAGCAAGCAGATTGATGTTACCTGTTCTGTTTATGACTACATCATATATATTCTACAAAAACTGAACCATTAAGCAATAATTATTGCCTCGATTATAAAAAATATACGCCATTTCATAGCCCACTTGAAAGCATCGTGCAGTAAGATATTATTTGAGTAAAAAGTCTGAGTATCTATAAAATGTTTTCATCTGTACATCCATCCTTACTTTTTGCAAAATGGAGTCTTCTCCCAGCAATGTGGTAAGGAAATCCCAAAATGCTTTCCGGTGATGTGAAAATTTTAAATGGGCTATTTCATGAAGAATTACACTATCCATATATTTCTGCGGTAAAAGAATTATCTTCGGTGACAAAACAATGGTTTGATACTCTTTATAGCATTGACCCAAAACACATTTCCTGAGTTTCTTTATGATTACTTTTTTAGCAAACAAATGATGTTGATGCTCCAGCTCGTGCATTCTTTGGGGCAATACCCTACAGGCCGTATCTATGATATACGCTTTAAGTTTGTCTCTTAGCCATTTCTGAAGTTCTCTGCTCTCCCAGTCGGCAATTTCCGCATAGACAAAATGCAGACTATGCCCATATCTCTGACAAATAACAAGATTTCCTCCTTTGTGATAAACAGAAGACGTTTCATTTTTTGATACTTCCATTTGAAGCGTGAACAGATCAATCAACACCCATTCCACCGATAAATAATTAGACTGCAATCTGAAATTGGGATTTATGATGTAAACAAAACTATTTCTCATATTTTCCATATTCTATCTAAAACTTTATCATATTCACGGGATTTTGTACCGATTTGTAATCCGTAAAAACGAACCCCCATGGTTCTTTCCTCACACATCTTATCCATTGTACTCTTTATTGGTTTAGGAAATTCAAAATCACTGATGACCAGTACGTCTGCTAAACGATATGTCTCTGTTTTCAGGGTATCGAGCGCCAAACGAAACATATTTTCTCCGTCCGTACCTCCTGAAAAGCCATGGGTAAGAAAGTCTTTCATTTGATACCAGTTGGCTGGATGAGCAAGATCTATCGCCACTGCTCTCACAGAAAAAGTAATAAGAAAACACTTGCGTTTCTGCTTCTTAGCAATTCTGACCAACTGGATTAACAAAGAAATTGCTATTTTCTCTGGTTTACCACTCATGGACCCGCTTGTATCAACAGCCACAATAATGGGACCCATCTGAAAGCGCTGTTTGTCACAAATTCGTTGCTTAATCTTTTCCTGAGCAAGCAACTTTGGACAGTTTGAAAACAATTGGAGTCTATCGGAAGCCAATTTCTGAAAAAACACGGATTCAGTCGTCTGATCCGCCAGTAGAACTATTTCAGAAGGAAGCAAGTGGTTGAGATTTCTTCCCGTAGTAATTTCTTCTATCTCTTCAAAAGTCGCATGTCTTGAAATAATATGCGGTTTATATTTTAATATAATATCATCCCACTCGTCTTTATTTTCGGGTTGTTGTCTTCCTATAATCCTAACTATTTCAGCCAATGCAGGATATTTATAAAATTCATGGTCTATCATTTTTGCACGCTTGTAGTCTTCAAGTCCACGGTCCCTGACAGACCGTTCCCAATTATTCTTGTTCTTATCCAAAATTTCCATCTTCATCCGTTCTACAAACTCGTCATTAGCTTTCTTCCAATCCTTCGCAAGAGCTGATAGCGCCATAAATTTACCTTCTTCATCCATTTCTTGCATCTGATTGACATAGCCTTCCACATTTACCTCATGTGATAAATAGCATTGCTTAATGGTCTGACTAACCTCATTCCACATCTTCCGTTTTTCATTCATATTTGCCTGGGTAAATGCATCAATCAGCCTGCTTTGCCTGTCATATTCCTTCTCTACAGGCTCATATAATGAAAGCATAGCTTGCAGAAACCTCATCAAATCCTCTTTCAGCATTTCTGCCCACAACGGATCCTGACTGCTGAGTTGCGGATTATCGGCTACTACCGATTGAATATATTGTCCAAGTATATCATTAGCCGGTTCGAATTCGGGATAACTCCCGGGATCCATATAGAAATCGAATGTCTCACTATAGTGTTGTAGTTGTTCAGTTGTTCTACTCATAATAGCATCCGGGAATTATTGAGTCTGATAAACAATTCTTTCAATAAATTTTCTATCTGCTTTATCTGTCGGAAAAGAAGTTTCCTGTCGTCATCGGCAACAAAAAGATTGTCGGTTTCTGTAAGCCTTAATGAATAAGCGTTGAAACTGTCGCTTATTTCGGAAAGCTCCATCTGGAGTTGAATGAAAGCCGAATCCTCTTTTGACTCTTGTTCTAACAATTTGTTTGAGATAGGAACATTATTTCCACATAAAGTACGTAAAAAGGCATAGGGAATACCATTGATTATGATTCCACCTTTACATTTACGTAGAACCACCTTCTCCACTTTTCCAGACGAATTTACTTTTTTGTCAAAAGGTGTGCCCATATAAATAGCATGAATGATCCAGTTTTGAATGTTTGAGTCCAAATACATGATACCGCTTATATCCTTCTCCGTTGATAAATGGTTTAAATCGGTTTTAGTAAACAGACATTTCCCTTTTGGGTAATCTTTCAGCACGTAATAGAAGTAACGTTCCACAACATAGTCATTACTATTGTCTGTGACGGCCATTTTCCCTGCAGTCATATTTGCCGACTTCTCTTTAACCGCTTTATCTATTTTGGCTTGTAGTTTGATTATCCTCTGCTCGATGTGGAACGTGAAAGCCTTCATTACACAATCTATTATTGGGGTAATCAACATCTCTTTATTCCAAAGGCAATGTATCAGCAGGATGCAGTCTGATTCATCTATGGCAGATCTTCCGTTTAACCATGCTGACGCTCTCATTAAATGAAAAAGCTTTTTCCAACGACGGTCCGACACGTAAAAATCCAAAGTTGCGTGTTCCTGTTTTTTCTCTTCCTCTTTTAATAATTTGCGGATATTGGATACGATGACACATACCTCCTCAGGAATAGTAACACCCGCAATGGCAGATTGCCATGAAGCAAATGTCTCGTCAGTAATGAGCAGTTCCTTAGGAATAACAACTTCAGGAAATCTGTCTTGTCGTATCATCTTGAAGAAAGTCCGTTCATCAGAAATGCAATTGGATACCATACGCACCAGAAATCTGTCCCATAATGCTTCCAGTCCTTCATTTTCAGCAGGTAATTCGTTGCTGGCTGCAATAAGGGCTTTCATTGGTAAGGATAATGTTTGGGATCCGTTTTTATAGATGCGTTCGTTGATCACTGTCAACAGAGCGTTCTGTATAGCTGGACCTGCCTTCCAGATCTCATCCAGGAAAACCACCGTGCAGTCGGGCAAGTAACCATCAATGATACGTTCGTACTTATCTTCATTCTTCAACTTAGATATAGAGACAGGACCGAATATCTCATCGGGCGTGCTGAAACGTGACATCAGGTACTCAAACGATTTCGCCTCTTTGAACACAAGTTTCAGTCGTCGTGCCACCATACTTTTCGCCGTTCCCGGAGGGCCAAGCAAAAAAATACTCTCACCAGCCACTGCACACAACAGCGACATGGCCAGTATATTTTCTTTCTCAAAGATACCCTCCGAAATGTATTTTAATAGTAAGATAATATGTTGACGGGTATCATCTTTATTAAAAGTGACTTTCTTTGTCATAGATTACAGAGTGTTTATGGTTACAAAGAAAACACCACCCTATGCAAAACAGCAGCAGGGGATGGTGAAATATCCGACCTAAATGATATTAAATGCCGATTAGCCTTATGAAAGGCTATACTTATTTGTTGCTCTCCATACTTACATTTCCGGATAATTTTGACAAATAGGAATCCATTTTAGCAATGATTTTATCGGGGTCCAATGATAAACAATCTTCTACTATATACCACCATGGGTTGACAGAGTCGTTTTCATCTTGCTGCCCCAATAGCAACTTTTTTCTTTCTTTTGTAACTGTTGATTTTAATGCCTTACGAATTCCAATTTCTGCATTTTTAGGACCATTACTATTTTTTTGTGCACACCATTCAAAACATACCATATAATTATTTTTAATCACACCAACGCCAATCCATTCTCTACACCAATCTTGTTCTCTTGCAAGAGGATAATCATAGTCGTCAGAAGCTGCAAAATGAATAATAGCCTCTTCACCTCTTTCCTGATAATGTTCAGCAATAGCCAACATAATATCCTTGCGCTCCGAAAGCGTTTCTGAAAGTACAGTGGTGTCATATAATTCTTTAAACAATTCATAAGCTTCACGATAGATACGGCAGAATCTTTTAAATGTGATACAAGCAAATTGCACACTTGATTCTTTAGAGTCTGTTATCCTGTATTTTAACTTTTCAACAGCATTGTCGTAGAATAACGATTCTATATTCTTTGTATACTCACTGAAATCTTCACCTGCATTTTTGCTTCTGTTCGATTCGAATGAAATGGCTGCAATATTGCCAATGCTTTCTAACCAAACTTTATCATATTCCCGATAAGGACCCTGTTTCCCTTTAATACGATTGCGAGCCACGATATGGTCAAAATCCCATGGACGATTGTATTCTGCCCAAAGATCCTGACGTGCAGGATCGTAATTTGCAAAATGAGTATTAATGTATTCACGTTCAGCATACAATAAAATTTCTTTTGCCTCTACATTCCCATACCAAAAAATTTGATTAAAAAAAGTATTGGCTGCAGCCGGAATGCTATTCCAGATACGCCATTTTGATGATTCTTCAATTTGAACAAAATTTTGAAGTTCTTCAGGTGAATAAACAGGTAAAAGTTTACTATCATGCATCAATCTGGCAATACCCTTCTGAAGATTTGTTTTGTTTATTCCATCTTTGCAACGCGTAAAGATTTCTTGTACACAGCCTTTTTTATCCAAACTAAACCAATGAAGGCTGAAAGCTAAAGATTTTATTTCTGAAGCCGTCAACTGGATGCTATTCTGCTGATTTTTATAAGCAAAATACATAAGCAATAAATATATATCAGGCGAATTTCTGGCTATCAGCGTTCTGAGAATGCTTGGTGTCCTTAACTCATCAGCATCGGTAACTCCAAGCCAAAGATCAATTTGAGAAAGAATTCTTTCAAGTATGCTTTCTTTCTCTTTCCCTCGGTATAACATTTCTATATTTTCCCGTTCTTCCTTCTTATTTGCATAGCTACGTATCTGCTTTATGCTTAACTCGTTTCTTAATCCCTTATCGGAGTCTTTGGTAAGAGCCAAACGAAAAGCTAACATGACTAAATGAGAGGGATTCATATAGTTTTCTGCCAGCCTGTCATTGACATCTTTAATGGAGGGCCAATAAGCCTTAATGGCTGAGTAGTTTAAATCATCCCGCGAAATTTGAGTGCCACCAGTGTTTAATCTGTTGAATAAGATTTCAAGTGTTGTCTGTTCACTTGTATCATTATTCGTTTCGGTTTCCATAACAGATTGAGACAGATGATTACAATTAATGCGATATTCTTTCAAGGCAGTAAAAGCGGGGTATAATTTTTCTTTAACATACACTTGAGCGTCCTCAGTAATGTTTATTCTTTCACGATACGCATAATTCGAATCCAGAAACAACTGACAGGCTTTATTATAAAAAGACTCGGCATCGGTAGTTTCGTATGCAGCTTGAATAAAACACCAAAGCGGCATCGGACAAATGGATTCAACTGGCCACGTGTCTTTTAATGAAAATGTATTATTGTAAATATTCCCGTCTAAACAGAATTTTTTCAATGCGGATCTTTTTTCTGAAGTACTCAAACGACTGCTATTATCATCATTCTTATATCCCCATGGATGTGGAGTGGTTGTTGCTTTTATCCAAAAAGTGCGGGTTGAACTGTTTGTTGTTGGAGGCTCTATATCAATCCATAATACTGCTCTGGCATCAGTTACTGTATTGAAACCGATACTGATGGCATTATACCTTTGTTGTCCATCCATCAGGTAATATTTGCCATGACTATTTCCCTCAACCACATCTGATAAAAGAAATGAACCAATAGGAAATCCCCTGAGAATAGAATCCCAAAGCAGTTCTACCTGGTTTGGTTTCCATACAAGACCTCTCTGTATGGCTGGTATGGTTACTTCTGAATCACCTGAAGTCCAGGATGCAATTTGTTTGAGGGTGAAATATAGATTTTCCATAACTATAAAATTTATTTTTTAAAGATTCTCTTGATTATTGTTTATGATAGACAGTTCGTTATTGGCAGTGACATAAATCTGATTATGTAATTTTTTTATTTACTCGTATTATATTTATTCCACATTCTTTTTATTTTTCCCGCTAGTTCTTTACGTAACCATGCAGGCGCAAGGACCTCCAGATTTTCGCTGTTCCGAAGCAACTCTTGTTGAAAATCAAAAGTCGGACGGAGACAGTATGTGAAAATGCTGTACTCTTCATTGCGCTCTGTTTCCTCTTGTGACTCATGAAGTTTCAAATCACGCAGATAGTTAGCCTGTCCGGAACTGACCTTTAATTTTACAAATTCTTTCTTGATATGCTCATCAGCTATAATACCATAGCAACCGTCAAAGAAGTCTTCTGCTGACCAATCTTCAGGCATTTCGAATGTTTCCTCTTTCTTTTGTAAAAAAGTAATACGATCAAGGCCGTAGATTCTTGGGCCTTGTTTGTGATAACAGGCAGAGGTACTGCGTGCCACCAAATACCATCGCTGACGGAACAATTTAACACAAAAGGGTTCAACATCAAAATTATGTTCTTCATCCTTCCAATAACTATGGTAAGTTATATTTAGAATCCTATTGGATTTCATCGCCTCAATAATACCCTGAAGTTTTTCTTGTCCAGAAGGAACATATTCCAATAAAATACGGTCTTTTACACTTTGGCTTTCGGCTAATGCATTGCTCACACAAAAGGTATTATAAAGCCATGAACGCAGACCATTCTTGTTTATGTCCTCCTTGTTCATGATATAATAACGATACCTACCTTTACCTTCATTTTCAATAAAAAGTCCGAACATATCCTGAATAGCATACCTCCAGTTGTTGAACGTGCGTTTTGGGATTTCCACTCCTCCACTTATCTCACTATCGAGCCAACGGCGATTAAGCTCCTTAAAAGAGATTTTGTTTGCTTTATAAATGGTATCTATAATCCAAACATATTTACTCATTAAACTCTGTGCCATATAATTCTTAATTTAATTGCAACAAAGTTACTTTAAACCTATGCCAAATCATAGCGTAGGTTTTGTTTTTTGAAAAAAATTAGCCGATCGGTGTTTAATAAAACTTAGACTATTTCTGTTCTTTGATTTACAAATATCATTCTAAACATTATCTGGATTAGAACGAGACAATTCAAAAGGTGTGTTGAAAACGTCTACAAGTTATTTCTAAAAGAGACTATTTATATTTAAACCTGGAAATTTGAATAATATCAACTTGTCAAAATGACATTTCAACCGTTCGATACGCGCGAATTTACGACCAAAGATACAGGTTGGCATGAATTCGCACGTATTGGACGGTCATTTTAGGCGCAACATTTTTATTAACAAGCAAATAAGTCCGATTTTTCTGTCTCGGAAAATGCTCCGGAAAATCTTGAAATGCTCAAAAATGAGCCTATTTTGAACCAGAATACGAGCGGTAAAAAATGGGATGCCCGCCACCAATGAACGTGATGCCGGTGAACGTCACAAGTTACCGCCTCCACTTTCACGTGTGCCTCGGACGAATCCGTATCCAAACATGGAATATTCTGCTATAAGAAGCCATAAAAGCAATAGTTTTGCATAAATATTCAGCATATTTATGCAAAAAAAATTCCAAAAGGAGCATTTTTGCAGACATTCGTACAAGCGAAAATCCCGTTTATGTTTCATAATGTTCGGAAAAAGTCTTTTATACAAACATTATGATTACCGGAAATGTTCCAGACTACAATACAAAACAATTTGAAGAAGCAGATTCCGGACGGAAACCTCTTTCATTCGAAATACGCACATCCATTGATCCGGTGAAACCGACAAAAGAGTGCGGAAATATTGTCTATGTACTAAAAAATCCATATTTTTACAGAAAAAACAATAATGATCGGCTCAATAACCTACCTGATCACAGACTTCAGCTCCTTCTACCAGCTGTCAGAATCAGAACAAAAACTGCTTTGCTTCTTCACGTTTTGTATGGATAAGAATGACGATGTATCCATCAAAGTCTACAAGGAACTGTTTAAACAGAAACAAGATACCCTCGTCAAGCAATGCACCACACTGCGCAGCAAAGGCTTTATCGATTATAACGGATTTCGTTTTTTTGAATACATCGTTATGCCGGAATATTTCTTTAACGTAGCCTATTTTCTCGCTGAGAAACATCCCGATTGGTTGAAAACATTTCAGCAATATACGTTCAAACCTTCGGCCACGCGCAACTATCTGTGGAAGGTCGTCGAAGCAACGATGACAGGCAAGCCAATACCTGCAGCAGGTGTTGTCGATATGGAATATGTCGCCCGTAGCATCTTTCCGCAGTGTCTGAATCCCCAGCTGCGTCCCCTGCTCGCACAACTCAATCCGGGAATCTCGCTGGACATCATCCAGAAAACACTTTCGTGGGCGATCAACAAAGATGAACTGACGGCTGAAACTTTAATCTATCTGGAGGACTTGAGTGGCGTGTTGCCCAAAGTGATGCAGACGTTTTTACAGGAAAGCCTGCAACTCGGCTACTACATGCTTCAGGGAACAGGAACAATTCCCACTGCTCCTCAAAGTGCTGCCGGTTTCCTGCACATCGGACTGATCAAACTCTATCGGGGCGAATATCCGGAGGCGACGCAACTGATCGACAAGGCTCTGAAATTAAGGAACAAAGAGATGAAAATCAAACATATTTTTCTGAATCCGGTAAAATCCTATTTTCAGGTTCTGGCTTATGAAAAGGACCATTCGTCTGCGTCGCTCAAGAAATTGGAAAAACTCAGAAACAAAAGGGACTTCTTGGGCAGCCATCTGACGCAAGCGGCTCAAATCATTGCCGATTATGTAAATACACCGGATTCCATTGACGTCGGCGATCTCTTTGGTTTGGGACAATACGCCCGAAGAATTCCCGTGTACGGTTATTTCTATCATTTGTTCGTCCATTATTTCCAACTCAGTAATACTCTGGAGGAAACCTTACCCCATCTCAGAACTTTCGAGCGGCCCAAATTAAGTATCCTGCGCCATGAAATGGCAGAATGCCTCAATCTGAACCCGGATGAAAAGACTGAACTCGAAAAGCTATATGGCGGAAAACCATTACTGACTTCAATCCGCAACAAACAAAAATGGGAACTGACCATCGAAACGCTGCTCCGGGAAATGCAGGAAAGCAAGAACCAGACCAACACGGCAAACGTGGGCCCGCGCCTGGCTTATTTCTGTGACCGTTATGAGCATGTGGAAATCCGCGAACAAAGCATTCTGAAGTCCGGCGAATGGAGCAGCGGAAGAGCCGTGTCGATGAACCGTTTCATCACCGGAAACGTAACCTGTATGGACGAAACGGACAAACAGATTGCCGCCCTGGCCAGCCGGCGCTACATGTATAATCTGGACATGCAGACGATCGCTCCGTATCTGATCGGAAGCGACCGGGTGTTCTATGGGAGCCGTGCTCCATATATTCCGGTAAAGATAGAAGAGGAAAAGCCTTATATCATCATCAAAAAGGAAAAGAACGAATTTGTCATCAAATCCAATGTATCCCCAAAAGAAATGTCCTCGTCCAGTCCGAGCCAGGTGATACAGAAAAAACCGGATCATTATGTAGTCATTCCTTTGGACAAACAAAAGGAGCGTTTTTATAGCGAACTGATCTCTTTGGAAAAAATTCCACTTTCGGCAGAAACAGAATTGAAAGCTTTCCTTCCGAAAGTGGCAGAAGTTGTCGAAGTACATTCCGATCTGATCGAAGGCGGCTCAACCTTGGAAGAACTAACAGGCGATCCCCGCTCCTACCTGCAGATTCTGCCTGCAAACGAGGATTACGATTTACAGATACGGGTCTGTCCACTCGAGGGCGGGCGCACCCGCCTGACTCCCGGAACAGGTGCAGGAATTATTTTCGACGAAAGAGACGGCGTCCGTTATCAGGTGAAACGAAACCTGCGGGAAGAGAAAAAACGCTTTGCCCCGCTGACCGACTACATTGGGAACCTTACCGATACAGAGCTTACTGATGGTGACGTCAGCCTGTCGGCTGAAGACGTGCTGCGTACACTCGACTTTATCCGCCAACATCCGGACAATTATATCGTGGAATGGCCCAAAGGAGAAAAAATTCGTCTGAAAGGCCAGATCGAAGCCAAAGACTGGAACATCCGTCTGAAATCCAAATCGGGCTGGTTTGAGATGGAAGGCGAAGTGAAGATCAGCGACGAACAGATTCTTTCGGCGGCCGAATTTCTGCAACTGATGCGTCACAGCGTCGGTTCGTTTATCCGGCTGAATGAAAAAGACTACATCGTCATGACCGATACCCTGCATAAGCAGATGGCTCGTCTGGAATCGTTGGTCAGTTACGACCGCAACAAAGCAAGAATCTCCAATTTCCACGTCGGACAACTGGCCGACATCCTGCATCAGGGGGGCAATATGGGCATCCAGACGGACCGAAAATACGAAGATCTGCTGCAACGCATCAAGGAGGCAGCAGTCCTGTCGCCCGAAAAACCAGCCACACTTCAGGCAGAGCTGCGTGAATACCAGCAGGAAGGATTCATATGGATCTGCCGCCTCGATGCCTGGGGGGCAGGTGCCTGTCTGGCCGACGACATGGGATTGGGAAAAACCGTACAGACAATCGCCTTTCTGCTCTATAAAGCGCATTCCGGACCGTCGTTGGTCATCGCACCGGCATCGGTCGTACCCAACTGGGAACGCGAACTGCAACGCTTCGCCCCGACGCTGAACGTACGTACCCTGAACCGGGAAACCGAAAGGAAGAAAACCATCGACGAAGCCGGACCAAACGACATTATCCTGACGACCTACGGTTTGCTCGTCACCGAAGAAGAACATCTCGCTGAAAAAGAATGGAATGTGCTCTGTTTAGACGAGGCGCACACCATCAAAAACCGGGAAACCAAAATGTCGGCAGCTGCAATGCGGCTTCAGGGAAAAAGCCGGCTGATCCTGACCGGTACGCCGATACAGAACTATTTAGGCGAACTCTGGAACCTCTTCCAGTTCATCAATCCGGGATTGCTCGGAAGCTACGAGCAGTTCAATGCACGCTTCATCCAACCGATAGAGGCCGACAAAAACAAGGAAAAGCAGCTGCAACTGAAACGCATCATCCAGCCGTTCATGCTGCGACGGACCAAAGCGGAAGTGGTCGAGGAATTGCCGGACAAGATCGAAATCATGCGTCCCGTGCAAATGTCGGAAGCAGAAATGGCCATCTACGAGGTAATGCGTGAAAAAGCGGAACAAGCCGTAGAATCGGAAGATCAGGTGAACATCAGCACGCTGGCCGAAATCACCAAATTGCGGCAGGCAGCCTGCTCCATTGGCCTGGTGGACAAGAAATGGAAAGAACCGTCGTCGAAAACTGAAGCTTTCATCGGGCTGGCGCAGATCATTCTTCAGGGCGGAAACCACGCGCTGGTATTCAGTCAGTTTACTTCTTATCTGAAAGAAGTGGCCAATGCCCTGGACAAAGAGGGCATTGCTTACCTCATGTTGGACGGCAGCACACCGATTAAAAAACGCGAAAAATACGTTCAGGAGTTTCAGGCAGGCAAATACCCGATTTTCCTGATCAGCCTGAAAGCAGGCGGACTGGGGTTGAACCTGACCGGTGCCAACTACGTGATCCATCTGGATCCGTGGTGGAACCCGGCCATCGAACAACAAGCCACCGACCGGGCCTACCGCATCGGGCAGCAGCAGAAGGTCACGGTCTACCGCCTGATCAGTGCTCAGACCATCGAAGAGAAAATCCTGCGACTGCACCAGACCAAACGCGACCTGGCCGATTCGCTTCTCGAAGGCACGGACATGAGCCACAAACTCACGGTCAAGGATCTGATGGATATGTTGAGCAAGGATTTATAACGGACTGAAACTTATAAAAAACAAAGAAAAATGAGGGTTAGTCAAAATTCAATTTTTGAAAATACAAACTGATAATTTGAATTTTGAGTATTCTATATGATTCATAAAAGGGGCGTATCATCACTCAATCCAGAGTTTGATACCCCCCTTCAGGTATTATTGTTACCATCTGCAATTTATTGGAACAGACGATTTAATTTTGATTATTTACCTTCTTGTCGCATTACGTCACTTTGCCTAATCCGGATAAACCACCCGGTCGAGGATTCCGGTGAGTTCGGCAAGGGCAATGCCATAATTGGTCACCGGCACATTTTGGGCGACAGCACGGGCCACACGTCCTAACACATGACGGCGCGTGAACATGCAGGCACCGCAATGGATAATCAGATCGTAGGGAGTCAGGTCGTCCGGAAAATCATTTCCGGAAACGATGTCGATCTGCAGGGCCTCGCCAAACCGTTTCCGCAACAGCCGTGGCAGTTTGACCCGCCCGATGTCCTCATTTTGCGGTACATGACTGCAAGCCTCGGCAATCAGGATATGTGCCGACGGGGACAACTGGCGCAACGCAGCCGCACCGGCCACAAAACGATGGATATCGCCTTTGTGGCGCGCAAACAACACGGAAAAAGAAGTCAGACGGGTTTCAGGAGGGCAAAGCGGCTCAACCTGAGCAAACGCCTGAGAATCGGTGATGATCAGAGCAGGTGGAGCAGTCAGTGCAGACAGCATGGCCGGCAGACTGTCGGCCGTACAGCTCATCACCAGACATTTCTTGTCGAGCAGGTTTCGGATAGTCTGCACCTGAGGCAGAATGAGACGTCCTTTCGGCGCCTGAATGTCCTGAGGCATGACTAAAAGCACCGTGTCGCCTTCATGTACCAAAGATCCGGTAAGATCATCCAGCTCTCCCGAAGCAGAAAGCGACGAGGCAATGGCAGCGCGCAACCGGTCCAGCCCGGAACCGACCAGAGAAGAAACCGGAATAGCCTCTAATCCCAAAACCGCATTCATGGTCTGAAGCAGCTGACTCTGATGATGCGGATAACGGTCGCACTGGGTCAACACGCCAAGTACCGGAATGCCCAAACGGTCGAACCATGCTTTCCACTGCCGTTCTTCCTCCCAGCCGTCATCTTTGCCAGCGGAGACTACAAGCAGAGCCAGATCAACGCGCATGGCGGCTTTCCTTGACTGTTCCAGGCGTAAGGTGCCCAATTGGGTATGATCGTCGAAACCGGCCGTATCTAAAAAGACGCACGGGCCGACTCCGGGAAGCTCCATGTTCTTCTGCACCACATCGGTTGTCGTACCGGCCACATCGGAAACAATGGCCACCTGCTGACCGACCAAAACATTGAGCAAAGAAGATTTTCCACTGTTTGTCTGTCCAAAGATTCCAATATGGAACCGGTTGGAACGGGGTGTTTCCTGTTTCATCATTTATGGTTTCAATTATGGACCTGAAGATCAGAAACGGAAATCGCGCTCGCCTGCTTCAATCGCCTGGAGATATTGAAGGGCACGAGTGCGCACCTGCTCATTGGGAACTTTTTCCATTTCACTACGAATCACGTTCAACCCTTTTGCACGCGTCGCCTCCGAGGCATAATCCTGCAGATACTCCTTGAGCGTAATCAGGGCGTTCGGTCCGCAACAGTTGGCAATCTGTCCGGTCTTGGCCAGCGACATGAAACGGTCGCCCGTGCGTCCGGCCCGATAGCAGGCCGTACAGAAACTGGGGACATAACCTAAATCCAGCAACCAGCCGACAATCTCGTCCAGGGTCCGACGGTCGCTCACGTCGAACTGTGAGGAATTCTCCTCTTCGGCCTCTTCATGGACATAACCGCCCACACTCGTACGCGAACCGCCACTGATCTGCGACACACCTAATTCCAAAGCACGTTCCCGGCTCTTCCGGCTTTCGCGCGTGGAAATGATCATACCCGTATAAGGCACGGCAATACGGATTGCCGCCACGATCTTGTGGAAAATCGTATCGGGCAGACAGTTCTCAAAATCGGCCGTATCGATGTCGTCGGCCATACACAACCGCGGCACACTGATCGTATGCGGACCGACCCCAAAGACAGCTTCCAGATGTTCGGCATGCATCAGCAGTCCGGCAAAATCATAGGCATAATTGTTCAACCCGAACAAAACGCCCAAACCGACATCGTCGATACCGCCCTGCATGGCCCGGTCCATAGCTTCGGTATGGTAGGCATAATCATGCTTCGGACCCGTCGGGTGCAGTTTCTCATAATTTTCCTTGTGGTAGGTTTCCTGAAACAGGATATAAGTGCCGATGCCGGCATCGTGCAGTTTCCGGTAATTCTCGACCGTTGTAGCAGCAATATTGACGTTTACCCGACGGATGGCTCCGTTCTTGTGATGAATGCCATAGATGGTGCTGATGCTTTCGAGTATGTATTCCAACGGATTGTTGCGCGGATCCTCACCAGCCTCCAGGGCTAAACGCTTGTGGCCCATGTCCTGCAACGCGATCACTTCCTGGCGGATTTCTTCCTGAGTGAGCTTCTTGCGGCGAATGGTCTTGTTCCTGGCGTGATAAGGACAATAGACACAACCGTTGATGCAATAATTCGACAAATAGAGCGGAGCAAACATAACGATCCGGTTCCCATAGATATGTTCCTTGATCTTTTTGGCGAGCAGAAACATGCGTTCCGTCAGATCGGGCTCCTCACAAGCCAGCAACACGGAAGCCTCACGATGATTCACCCCTTTCATGGCTTCAGCCTTATCCAATATCTGCCCGATGAGCTCCCGGTCGTGCCGGTGCGCCTGAGCGTAACTTATCGTGTCCATTATCTCGCCATGATGGATAAATTCCACGGCGACGGACGAAGTCTTGTCGTAGTTCATTCCGATGATATTTTCTTAATCGTTCTTATTTCATTCCAGTTATTTTTTCTTCCGTTACAGACATGCTTTGATAGTCGCCCCGTCCGAATGCAATGTGATAGCCTATACGTTCCAGCCGCCCGCCAAGCAGGTCCAGTTGTTCGGCTGCTTCGTCTCCCATGCAGCGTTTGTGGGCATAAAGGGCGTACTTGCGGCGTACCGTAACCGGCGACAGATTCGGCATCAGCACATTGGCACCGGCCAAGATGCCTTTTTCGCGTCCGTCGGGATCCAACGTGGCCAGCGCCGTTGTGGCCGGCAGCAAAACGTCGGGAAAGCGCAGTCGCAGCAGCGACAGGAGGCGCAACGTCAGGGATACACTCCCGGGTGTTTCCCGGGCAAACGGTGTATGCGGTGCAGGAATGAACGGCCCAATGCCGATCATTTCGGGTTTCAGATCGTCCAGAAAAGCCAGATCGTCCAGCAGGCAATCCAACGTTTGTCCCGGTGAACCGATCATCATGCCGGCACCCGTCTGAAAACCCAGACTTTTCAAGGTATAAAGGCAAGACAAACGATGCTCGAGCGACATCTCCTTCGGATGCAACCGGGCATAATGTCCGGCCCGACGCGTCTCGTGGCGCAACAGATAACGGTCGGCTCCGGCCTCACGAAAACTCCGGTAGGCAGCCTCATCGCGCTCGCCCACCGAAAGAGTGATCGCATGGTCCGGAAAAGACGAACGGATCTGCCGGACGACATCCGTCAGCCACACATCGTCCTGTACCGGATCCTCGCCGCCCTGAAGGACAAAAGTCTGGAATCCCAGATCCGCCCCCTGCTTACAAGAGGCTAAAATGTCGTCTTCAGTCAGACGATAGCGGAGCACAGACGGATTCGACCGCCGGATTCCGCAATAGTAGCAATTATTCCGACAACAGTTTGATATTTCGATCAGACCACGGACAAAAACTCCCGTTCCAAACCGGCTCTGTGCCACTGAACGCGCCCGGTTTTGCAAATCGTCGGCCTGTTCCGGAGTCAAGGCTGCAAGCAAGGCTGCATAGTCTGTCCGTTGCATGGCAAAAGATCCGGAAAGCTGTCGGACCAATTGTTCATAAGCATCATCCGAAAGAAAACTTTCTGGAACGATGCAATCCATTTGCTCCATAAAATCCACATCTCTCAATGATTCTGATGACAAAGTTATCAAAATCCGAACGGATTTACAGCATTTGCTCCTGAAAAATAACACACCAGACAGACGGAGACGGAAAATTTTGCCGGAAAGTACCTGTAATCCGGTAGTCCTGCTACCCTATTCCCCGTTGAAAAAACGACTCCGACTCACAAAAAACAGGTATGAATCTGTCGGCGCAAGGAATTTTTAATTATTTTTGCACATAAAGAGATTACTTTTAAGTCCAAAACATCATTAAAACCAATTAATTTAAGGAATAATGGCTTACACGAACAACATCATGTACATCCGTTACCAGTTGCTCTCACGCCTGGTGAACATGTGGAAAGAGAACGAGTTGCTGGAAAAGATCGACCGTTTGCCCATTGAGCTGCATCCGCGCAATCAAAAACCCAAAGGACGTTGCTGTGTCTATAAGGAACGTGCCGTGACCAAATACAAAACCATGGCCATGATGGGATTTGACATGGAAGACGAAACCGATGAAACGGAACGTCTGTCCAGTTACGCCAAGCGCATGATAGACCGCAATGGACTCCGTCCGGACAAAAGTATCCTGAGCGTTATGGACGAAGCCTGCTCCTCCTGCGTGAAGATCAACTACGAAGTCAGCAATCTTTGCCGGGGCTGCGCGGCTCAGGCGTGTTACCACAACTGTCCGAAGGATGCCATCTCCTACGACAAGGAAGGCAAAGCCATGATTGATCACGACAAATGTATCAGTTGTGGCAAATGCCATCAGGTGTGCCCCTATCATGCCATTGTCTACATACCGGTTCCCTGTGAGGAGGCCTGCCCCGTGAAAGCCATCTCGAAAGATGAATTCGGCGTAGAACATATCGATCCGAAGAAGTGTATTTATTGTGGAAAATGTCTGAATGCCTGCCCGTTTGGTGCTATTTTCGATGCCTGCTGCGTGTTCGACGTACTGAAAGAAATCAAGAAAAAGGAAAAGAAAGTCGTAGCCATGGTAGCTCCATCCATACTGGCACAGTTCAAACAACCGATCGACAAGGTTCTCGGTGCGTTCAAGGCCATCGGCTTTGACGATGTTCTGGAAGTAGCCTACGGTGCCGAAGAGACGATACGCCGCGAGGCTGAAGAATTTAAGGAAAAAATGGAAGCCGGCGCTCCTTTTATGACCACCAGCTGCTGTTCCGCATACGTACAGTTGGTGCGCAAACACATTCCGGAGTTGCTTCCTTACGTATCTTCCACAGGGTCGCCCATGTATTATATAGCCGAATATGCGCGCAAGAAATATCCAGACGGCATCAATGTTTTCATAGCGCCATGCGCTTCCAAACGCGCCGAGGGAAACGAAAACCCGAACGTTGATTTCGTGTGGACCTTCCGCGAAGTAGAAGCCGTACTGGAAGGCTTAGGCATCAATATCGATGATTGCGAGCCATTCACTCCCGACGAACGTGCCGGACACGATGCACACGGATTCGCCAAGACAGGCGGCGTCTTCACAGCCGTGAAGAACATGATCGGCGACCCGGAAATGCAGGGAACGATTGTTGCCAATCTGGACAAAAAAAGCATCGCCCAATTGAAAGCCTATGCCAAAACCGGGAAATGTCCGACGAAAATGATCGAAGTTATGGCCTGTCCCGGAGGGTGTATCAGCGGTCCGTGTGCCTGCAATGAAGGCATGGCTGCCATCCGCCAGTTTGATGCGGAGCTGAAAAAGAAAGAATAACAAGCATTCATTCTTTTAAAAAGAACATGTTCTCAATGACACCCCATAAAAGATTATAGTCTAACAAACCCAATATGGCTCTATCACCCATTTCAATAACGGATTGATAGAGCCATTTCTATATTTCACGAAAGGAAACAACATTATTGTAGACATGTTGCACTTTTTACAATGAAACAAGAAAATTTGATCTTGTGATATACATGCTTTATTCCGTAACTATATTTTATGAATTACGATTGATCCGGCACACAGTATAGAATTTATTTGTTCGACCATCCACTCGACTCAGAATATCTGCATAGAGCTATCAACCTAATGATAGACATGCATTTAGGAGTATCTGCTTTGTAAACACAATCTTTGTCCTGTAGCCGAATCTTATTCAATTCTAATCAAGGCCACCATGCGGAATATACTCTTATCCTTATTAATAATATTCTTATGATTTACGGTTACATCAGAGTCAGTACAGATAAACAAAATGTAGAAAACCAGCGTTATGAAATTGAGAAATATTGTGAACAGAATCATTTCAAGGTTGACCAATGGGTCGAAGAAATAGTTTCAGGCAAACAAACCATAGAAAACAGGAAACTCGGACGCTTGTTGAAAAGAATGAAACGCAATGACATTATGATCTGCGCAGAACTTTCCAGATTAGGACGCAGCATGATGCTCATCATGTCGGTACTCAACGAATGTATGGAACGGGAGATACAAGTGTGGACCATCAAAGACAATTACCGGCTCGGAGCCGACCTGCCTTCAAAAGTTCTCGCATTTGCCTTCGGTCTGGTTGCAGAAATAGAAAGAGACCTGATATCTCAACGCACAAAAGAAGCATTAGCACGAAAAAAATCAGAAGGAATTATCTTAGGACGCCCCAAAGGAAGCCTGTCCTCAAAAAGAAAATTGTCGGGTCACGAAAAAGAAATCAAATTAATGCTCCAGGATAATACTCCAAAAACACATATTGCCAAAATCTTCAAGGTACACCGGAACACCTTATATCACTTCATCCATAATTTAGACAAAAACAACCAGTTACAATGAATATTTTAAACGTACGTTTAACTGGTGCAAAGATACTAAATATTCAACAACTGCCAAAATATTGTACATAAATTTTGTAAACAGTTCGATAAGTCAAACAAACAAAGGGATTTGCAGAGAATAGAAAAATAGAATATATCGACAAGGAAAACAATCATCTCATTTCTTATTCTGATTCATTTTAATGTACAATTTTATTGTACATTTTATGAGTATAACCATAATTCAACAAAACAAATTATCCTACAAGACGGGGTGTTTCACATTAACCGTTCAGCATCCATGAAGAATAAGAATATATTTTTTCAAGCAATCGTAATTCTTGCGTTCTGCTTTCCTCTATCGCGTCTTTACGCACAACAAGTTGGCATTAAAACCAATGGATTATTCTGGCTGACCACAACACCCAATATCGGGATGGAACTATCCTTCAGTTCCAGGACGACAATTGAACTTCAGGCGGCCTATAATCCATGGACGTTTAGAGACGACAAGAAGATGCGCTTCTGGCTCGCGCAGCCGGAAGTAAGATATTGGTTCTGTGAAAAGTTTGAAGGTCATTTTTTAGGAATACATCTTCATGGCGCCCAATATTTTGGCGGATTCAAGGATGAACGCTACGACGGCTATCTCGCAGGTGGCGGAATCACTTATGGTTACGACTGGATTCTGTCTGCACATTGGAATATCGAGGCACTGATTGGTATCGGTTATGCCCGTCTCTGGTACGATAAGAGCCCACGAATCTATTGTGAAAAATGTAAAATCCCGGTTCGTCAGAATTACTTCGGGCCAACCAGACTGGCTCTGTCCCTGATCTACCTGTTTTAACAACGAGCATTAAACCTCAAAAAGATGAATAAGAATTATCGCCTGATCTATCTGACAGTCCTTCTAACGAGCATGTGGACCGCAACAGGCTGTGGCAGTGGAAACAGAATGCAGAAAAGCATCTCTATCGTTCCGCAACGGCAGATCGTATCGCCCGACAGTTTTGGAGTCGTCCGGCTGAATCTCCAGTTCCGCATCCCGAAGAATTATGTCTCCAAACGAAGCCGCCTGATTATTTCCCCTGAGGTGCTGATCAACGATACTTTACGGCAGGAACTGACTCCCCTGGTGGCCGACGCTCCTATCTATAAAAAGAAAGCATATCGGAAAAACATCCTGGAGGATTATCGGGATCCTTATGAAAAGGTCCGGTTATCGGATGCAGATCCTTCACAGCCGGTCTATATGATGTATCATGAACCCTTCATACTACCGGAAAATACGGAAACCGGCTATATACAAGCCATCGTCAGTGAAGACGGATGCGGAGCATGCAGCGGACTGGATACCCTTTACCTGGCAACCATCAGCAACCCGATAAGCCTGATCGACACGAAAAAGGAAATGAACCTGAACTGGATAGAACCAGTTTTCGCCATACATCCCAAAATACGTGAAGGCCAGGGCGAAGCACTGTTACAATTCCTGATCAATAAATATGATATCAACCTGGAACTCGGCAACAACCGTCAGGAACTGGAACGCATGACGGCCACGTTAGCTCCTATTCTTTCGGATACGCTGGCCACCATCCAATCCTTGAGCATATATGGCATGGCATCGGCCGACGGTTCGTATGCGTTCAACACGACACTGGCGCGTAACCGCGCCCAATCGGCCAAAAATTGGTTGGCCGAGAAACTTCATCTTGACGCGAACATCAGACGAATCATCCAGACCGGTTCCCGACCTGAAGGATGGTGGCCCGTATATCAGGCTATGGTGGCCGACGGACATCCGGACTCCCTGCTTGTCAAAAAGATTCTGACAACCTATACAAAAGGTAATGACGATATGCAGGAACGCCATATCCGCAATTTGTCGTGCTGGCCCGATATCCGGAACAAATATCTGCAAAAAGACCGGAAAGTGGAATATACCTATTCCTACGTCATACGGAGTTTTACCACTGACGACGAAATGCTGACCATGTACCGGACACGCCCCGACGCCTTCAACGAAGACGAACTGCTGCGCGTAGCCGCACTGACGGAAGGCGACGAGGCCAAAACCGACGTCTACCGTACGCTAATGAGCTATTTTCCGCAATCGCAGGTGGCAGCCAACAACCTGGCCGTACTCTATCTGCGCCAGGGACAACCGGAGGAGGCCCTGAAAACACTCGACACCCAAAAGGAATACTCACCGGAAATGATTACGACACGCGCAACCTGCTACGTCTATGCGAATGACTTCGAACGGGCCATCGAACTGTTGGAGGATGTCGAGCTGCCTCAGGCACGCTACAACCTGGGACTTCTGAAAGCCCGCCAGCGCAAACTGGACGAAGCCTATCAGCTGCTCCGGGACTACCGCGACCTGAACAGTGCCATCGCTGCCCTGAGCGTAGCCAGAAACGAAGAAGCCCAAAGCATTATGGATGAACTCAAGGACTTCAGTCCCCGGGCCGAATATGTCCGGGCCATACTGGCCGCACGTGCCAACAACGAAACGGCATTCCGCAAACATCTTGAAAATGCCTGCAAAGATGAACGGCTGCGCAAACGGTCATCGGGAGAGGCCGACTTCGAAAAATTTCTCGGACAACCCGACCCTGAACACGAACCATTGATTTAAAGAAACTAACCGATGATTACGTTCCGACGACATAATAGGATCTATCTTCTGACACTGCTGCCGCTGTTGCTGACTGCATGCATCCGCGATAACATACAGCCCTGCCCGCCGCTTAGTGTCAAAATTGACATAGAAGACAAAAATTACACCAATATTGATATCATTGAACAAAAAACCGGTCTGGAACAGCGCGTCGATGAGAATCTGAATTTCAGAAGCTACATTCAAAAACTTTTTTATGCGCTTTACAACCTTGAAACAGGCGAAATCGTCCTGATACGCCATCTCCACGAAGTCACGGGGGATGCAGCCCAAGCTACCGTATACCTGCCCGAGGATCTTCCTTTCGGCCGGTATGGCCTGATGGTCTGGGGAAACATCAACAGCGAAGAAGGCATCCTGGCCGACGGGCGCTACGGAACCTACGACCTGCATACGGGAAGTGTAGAAGGATTTGATGTCTATATGGGCGCCGACGAACTGCTCTACGACGAACATCACTATGAGTATGTGGTCTGGCTGAAACGCCTCAAAGGCAAACTGATTATTCAGGCCGAAAATTTTCCCGAAAACATCAGTTGGTCTAAAAAGAAGGTCACCAACGTGATGGGTAACGTCGATTATCACATGGATTATTCGGAACCGGAACAAGTCATCACGTATCGCGCCTGGGGACGCACCTCAAACTATGTCAGCGACACCTGGATCTCACCCTCGGCAACGGACGACGGCAGCAAGGTGGAAGCATGGCTCTACGACGATCCGGATCTGGAATCGCCGGTAATCAATCTGCAAACGGTCACGACGACCATACGGCGGAACGAAATCACCGTGCTCCGCTACGTCTACAACGAAACAACCGGCACCACGAATGTCTATGTGCTGATGGACGACGGCTGGGATGAGATTATCAACTTAGAAAATTAAAGAAAACGGATTCAGCCCCGTATCTTGTTTCACTAAAACTTTATACATATGAAAAAGAAGTATTTAAAATTTGCGGCCTTTGCCATCATGATGGCATTGCCAGCTTGTACAAGCGAAGTCATTGAAGTCAGTAACCCCGACACGCCGAGCAGCAACCTGACGCTCGGACCAGGAGAGGACATTGTCCGAATCAACCTGACGAATACGGTCAGCACGCGTGCCGCACGCCCTATCAGCAATTCGGCCCCTAACAACAACATCAACAGAATTGCTTTTAAATTCCTGACAAGTGGCGGTCAAGAAGTCGATGGAATTACGCTTGAAGAAGTAATTGATCAACCAAAAAATCTGAATTGCACGGTAGATAAAGAGAACAACGTTCTGCAATTACCCACAACTCTTCATAATGATGAAGGATCTATCAACATTAAATTCGGTAACTTAGGAAAAAATACATCCTATCGTATCATTGCTTATGGCTATAACTATGACAGTACAAAAGACGAACAAGATGCATTTCCCTATCTTAACGACAATAACAAGATAACGATCGGACAAAAGAATAATTCAGGAAATTACCTGCTGAAATGTGATGGAATCAATACAGCCATTCAGGAGATCTTTTCCGGAGCTACAGAAAAATACATCGGTGTAAACCAGCACGGTAAATTTGAGGAAGTACCCCAGATCACCATGAAACGTCAGGTAGCAGCCCTGCTCGCCTACTTCAAAGATGCACCGGTGTTTGTCAACAACGAAAAAGTAGAGAAGATCACGGTTTCCACCAAATACCAAGCAACCGGATTCTACTTCCCGGCCGCTTTGTTGGGAGCTGACGATGACAAAGATGACTTCAACGGTATCGGTCAGGCTACAACAAATGGATCGTGGGTAGACTATCTCACTTTCGACATGTCAAAAGCCAGCAATTATAGTAAAAGCCACACTTCCGGTGACACCTATCAATTTATGTCTGCAACAGGAAGTAAAGACGATGGCTCCAACTTCCTGCTTGCTGAAGGAATGACCGAAATTGAAGGGCTGGAATGCAAAGACAACACGCTTTTCGGCAGTTGCTTCCTGTTGCCATTCCACAGCAGACAAGATCTAAGTGTAGGTAATTATAATTGTGCCACGCTCAATATCTGCTATTGGAAAAAAACAGGTGATAATACATACGAATTGATTACCAGCATCCCATTAAAGAAAGGCACAAAGACAGAGGGGGAAAGTTTAGATGGCACTGATGCCTACCAATACAGCATCCGTTGCAACAACTTCTATTCCATCGGTACCAAAAAGACAACAGGACTTCCGGAAACCGGAGGTGATGATCCAGATAATCCAGATAATCCAGATGATGATAACCCCGCCAGCATCGACGAACCGACCGGATGGGATCATGCAACAGTTAGCATCGAAGAAGGTTATGCGGACTCAAACGAACTTTTCAATTAAACTCATACTTATCGGAATTATGTCATTTCATGGTTACATGAATAAAAACAACATAATTTAATTAAACACTTTATCCCAACATGGCTTGTGAAAGTCGTATTGGGATGCTCTTTTTAAGGGATCATGACAGATGCAACAGATTCCATCCGGCCAGCATCTCACGGTTTTTCTCCAACAGATGACACATCTGCTCATACCCGATATCATAAATTTCACGGGCACGCTTCAATTCAAACGTTTTATAACGGGAAACGGCATCCGTCTCAAGCAACAGATCGCACAAAGCACGGTCGTAGACAGCGTTCGCCTTAAAAATATACTGATAGGACTTGGCGGCGATATAAAGCATGTTGTCTTCATATTTGTCCACTAAATGCGGACTGACATTAATGCCGATAATCCGTTCACACAAAGGTCTGATCGGAGAAACCGGAAAGTTCTTGAACAATCCGCCGTCGACATAGTGTGTGCCATCGACGAACAAGGGACGAAACACAATGGGGAGCGTACACGAAGCCATCACACGGGGAACCAAATCGCCTTCCGTAAAAACCGTACATGCCCCATGATCGAAGTCTGTAGCCACAATATGAAGCGGCACGTGCAAATCTTCTATTTTCTTGACGCGCAAATGTTTCTCCAGAAACTTCACAAAACCATCATAACGCAAAAAAGCCTCTTTCGGGAATGTAAAGCCCAGAAAATCATGAGCCTCATGTTGCATGAATAATTCGAGAATTTCCATAGGCGTATAACCGGATGCATAAAAAGCGGCTACAATGGCTCCGGCACTGGTTCCGGATAGTACGTCCGCACGAATGCCCCACTCCTGAAGGGCCTGTATGGCCCCTAAATGGGCAAATCCCTTAGATCCGCCCCCACTCAACGCCAGTCCTACCCGATAAGGTTTCCGGGCTAACGGTTCCTTTTGTTCAGTCTGTTGTAGTTTCATTCCTCTTTATTTTTTGCAAAGATAGCATTTTATAAAAACAAAGCCACTTTCAACACAGAACTTCATGCTGTCCGTCCAAATAAAATATTCATTAGAAAAAGTTATTTTTTCAGATTATATCGCTATTTTTGCCTGAAAAGCCGGTTGTCGTTTTTCTGTGTGCAGGAAACCGTACAAGCACATGTGCAGACCGAACATCCTCCGACACAACCGGAAAACAAAACCAATCAAAAAAATAGATTACATTATGAAACTCATCAACAGTTACATTTTCAGAGCCATCTGTGCCATTCTTGTCGGTTTCATGCTGATTGCCAATCCCGAAAGAATGACTGCCTTTCTGGTACAGATTATCGGCGGATTGTTTGCCCTTTCCGGTTTGTTCTCCCTGCTGAACTATTTCACGGCCTTGCGCGATAAGTCCTTGCCGGTACGCCCCGTGTTTCCGATCATCGGATTGGGCAGCCTGCTTTTCGGTATCTTTTTAGCTGCATTCCCGGCTCTGTTCATTACCTATCTGATGTTCGTCTTGGGCGGACTACTGCTGATTGCCGGAATCAATCAGATTGCCACAATGGTTAAGTTCCGAAAGTATGTGTTCAATCCATGGTGGTACTACATCATTCCGGCTTGTATTGCGCTGACGGGGGTGTTCATTCTGTTCAATCCCCTAGAGTCTGCCTCGGTTCCGTTTATTATCTTAGGAGTCACTTCATTAGTTTACGGACTGGCCGAATTCATCAACGGCATACGCATACACCGGATTCAAAAGGGAATGGCCCACTTTGACGAAATCCGTTAATGGCCAGCAGCCAATCTAAATGATCCTGATGAAGTGTCCAGCATCGCCCACAGAATCCTGACGGACATGCACCGACTCTACGGCTGGACTCTTTCTCCTATTTAACCTACCCCAGACATGACTCAAGACAATACAGAACTGATGCTGATTCGGGTCACCGGCGAAGACCGCCCGGGACTGACCGCATCCATTACGGCCACCTTGGCCAAATACGACATCACGATTCTCGACATCGGGTTGGACGACATCCACAACACGCTCTCACTGGGCATTCTGATTCGAACGAGCAGTGAAAACGTAGGACGTGTCATGAAAGACTTACTCTATAAAACAACGTCGATGGGCAACATCCTGCGCTTCTACCCCATAGCAAAAGAAGATTATGAACACTGGGTCAGTATGCAAGGCAAGGACCGGTATATCCTGACATTGCTCGGCCGAAAACTCACCGCCCGGCAGATCTCGGCCACCACATATATCCTGTCGCAGCAAGGATTGAACATTGACGGGATACGTCGTCTGACCGGACGTATCCCGCTTGACGAAAAAAAGGCAAATATCCGTGCCTGCATTGAATTCTCCGTCAGAGGAACCCCGACAGATAATGATCTGATGCAGGCCCAATTGTTCAAAATTGCCCGGGAACAAGAGGTAGATTATTCCTTTCAGAAAGACAACATGTACCGCAGAATGCGCCGGCTCATTTGCTTTGACATGGACTCAACCCTGATCCAGACAGAAGTGATCGATGAACTGGCCATGCGAGCCGGTGTAGGCAACCAGGTAAAAGCCATTACCGAACAGGCCATGCGCGGCGAGATTGATTTCAGAGAGAGCTTCCGCCAACGTGTCGCCCTGCTGAAAGGACTCGACGAAGCGGTCCTGCAAGACATAGCCCAACAGTTGCCCATGACCGAAGGAGTAGAACGGCTGATGTTCGTGCTCAAAAAATACGGCTACAAGATCGCCATCCTTTCCGGTGGATTCACTTATTTCGGCAACTATCTGAAAAAACGTTTCGGATTAGACTATGTCTATGCCAATGAGCTGGAGATCAAAGACGGAAAACTCACCGGAAACTATGTTGGTGAAATCGTCGACGGACCGCGTAAGGCTGAATTGCTCCGTCGTATCGCCCACCAGGAACAAGTAGACATTGCACAGACCATTGCCGTGGGCGATGGTGCCAACGACCTGCCCATGCTGGCTGCGGCAGGCCTGGGCATTGCCTTTCACGCCAAGCCTAAAGTGACAGCCAATGCACAACAGGCCATCAACACAATAGGACTCGACGGCGTGCTTTATTTTCTCGGATTTAAAGATTCCCAATTAGAAGAACAAGGAAAGCTCTAAAATACGGACGTACGAAACAAAACGTTCCCATCAAATCATGGCACTGACACTTTACCTCGTCCGCCACGGCGAAACCAAAGAAAACGTGGCAAACATTCTACAGGGACACATGCCCGGACAACTGACTTCCCAAGGTATCGAACAAGCCCGGCAACTGAGCAAGAAGCTGAGCAATATCCATTTCGATGCCCTGATCAGCAGCGATCTGAAACGCTGTGTCGACACGGCAGAGATCCTCAACAAGCCGCACGGCCTGATCCCCGAATATACCCCTTTGCTCCGGGAACGGGACTGGGGCGAACATACGGGACAAAACATTCTGACTGGCCGTATTCACATAGGCCCTACAGCAGAATCCATGGAAAAAATGTATGAACGCGCGGCAACATTGCTGCAACATCTGGCCCAGGAACACGACGAAGAAACCATACTGGTCGTCAGTCATGGTATGTTTTGCCGTGTACTCATCGGTGCGGCCACCGGAAAAATGCCACGAGAAGTTCCCCGAATGAACAATGCAGAAGTGCGGATGCTCATCCTTGAAACACCGCTGCATCTCCAGCCCGTATTCCCTCAACACACGGAAGAGGCATCCGCCAACTGACCGGCACAACTGCACCTCGGCACACCAAAAGCAGAAAGACGAAATAAAAACTTTATGAAAATTATTCTGGCACTGGACTCATTCAAAGGCTGCCTGACATCGGAAGAAGTGGAAGCAGCCTTTGCCCGTCCGTTGGCCTCGAAAGGCATAGAAACCCTTTCTATTCCCATGTCGGATGGGGGCGAAGGCATGCTCGAAGCATTCATAACAGCTTTGCATGGCTGTAAAATCCAGACTCGTGTACACGATCCGCTTATGCGTCCCATCGAAGCCTGCTACGGGATGACCCATGACGGAACAGCCATTATCGAAACGGCAAAAGCCTGCGGACTGATGCTGATGAAGCAAAATGAGCGAAATCCTTTGACAGCCACCACATACGGAGTAGGCGAATTGATAGCCGATGCCTTAAAACGGGGGTGTCGAAAGTTTGTAGTCGGACTTGGAGGAAGCGGAACAAGCGATGCCGGTACTGGCATGCTTCAAGCTCTGGCCGACAAACTGACCTGCAGAAAAGACATCGACGAGGTGGCTACGAACCCGATACTGGCACCATGTTCGTTCCTGCTGGCCAGCGACGTTCGTAACCCGCTCTGGGGCATTCACGGGGCTGCACAAACCTTTGGCCCTCAAAAAGGTGCTACCCCGGAAATGGTCGTGGAAATCGACCGGCGCGCAAGGCTGTTTGCTGAGAAATCCGCACATAAAATGGGACGGGACTGCTCGCAACAGCCCGGAGCTGGAGCTGCAGGCGGCCTGGGATATGCTTTCCTGCAATATTTATCGGCAACCCTCACCTCTGGAGCCGACCTACTGCTCGACTGGACTGATTTCGACCATCTGCTCGAAACGGCCGATATGATCATCACCGGCGAAGGTCGTGCCGACCGGCAAACCCTTATGGGTAAACTTCCGGAACGGATCTTGCGGAGAGCACAGAAGAAACAGTGCCCCGTGTGGTTAATAGCCGGACAAGCTACTGAATCCCGCGAACTGACGGACGCAGGCTTTTCGCGCGTGGACAGTCTGACTCCCATCAATATGGATCTTCAGACGGCTATTCGGCCGGACATGACAAGAAAAAACATAGAAGACTGGGTGGCACGAAATTTTTAAAAAAGCGTACCACACATTCCTAAACATTCGTCATTTCGGAAATCTGACGCAAAATGGCAACAGCCTCTTCCACCTGATGCACATCCGCTATACGCATGGAACGCCGTGATTTTTCTTCGCGTAACTGGCAACGGTGCGCATAGATTGTCGCATAAGCAATACACTGACCGAACGCCCGGCTCTTGTAATAGGCACTATCGGGATTCTGTACAAAGAACATCGTCATGTGCCCTCCCTTAAGGAATATACGTTCCACACCAAGTTGCTTGCCCAACCGGCGTAAGGCAACCACACGGATCAATTCTTCTCCTTCCGGAGGTATCGGACCAAAACGATCGATCATGCGACGCCGGAAAGCTTCTATGTCCTCATCCTTTTCCAGACTGTCTAATTCCCGATAGAGCAACATACGTTCGCTGCTACTCGGCACATATTCATCGGCGAAGAACATCGGCAGATCACTCTCTACCGCACATTCATCCACAAAGACTTCGCCACTCAGATCCTTACCCTGTGCCAGTTCTGCTGCATACAGATCATTGAATTCATCGTTTTTCAACTCCTTGACTGCCTCAGAAAGAATTTTCTGATAGGTTTCATAGCCTAAATCCGCTATAAAACCACTTTGCTCGGCGCCCAACAAGTTACCTGCGCCACGTATATCCAAATCCTGCATGGCTATATGAATACCCGAACCTAAATCAGAAAAAGTTTCTATGGCTTGCAAACGCCGACGTGCCTCCTGAGTGAGCGAAGCCAACGGAGGAGCCAGTAAATAACAAAATGCCTTTTTATTGCCACGCCCCACACGACCACGCATCTGATGCAAATCACTCAAGCCGAAATTCTGGGCACCGTTGATGATAATCGTATTGGCGTTTGGAATATCAATGCCGCTCTCGATAATCGTTGTCGAAACCAATACGTCGTAATCATAATTGGCAAAGTCAAGAATAATTTTTTCCAACTCTTCAGGAGCCATCTGACCGTGTCCCACACAAACACGTGCATCAGGCACGTGTTTATGAATCAAAGTTTCCAGGTCGTACAAAGTAGAAATCCGATTGTTGACTATGAAGACCTGTCCGTTACGGCTCATCTCAAAGTTGACGGCTTCGGCTATGATTTCCGCACTGAACGTATGGACTTCAGTCTGGATCGGATAACGGTTGGGAGGCGGAGTCTGAATCACACTCAAGTCACGGGCCCCCATCAACGAAAACTGCAAAGTACGCGGAATGGGCGTTGCCGTAAGGGTCAATGTGTCAACATTTACCTTCAGCTGACGCAATTTCTCTTTGGTAGCCACTCCAAACTTTTGTTCTTCGTCGATAATCAGTAACCCGAGATCCTTAAACCGTACGCTTTTTCCAATCAGCTTATGCGTTCCGATCAAGATGTTGATCCGTCCTTCTTCAAGATCTTTCAGAATTTCACGCGTCTTCTTGGCACTGCGTGCCCTGCTCAAATATTCCACCCGGACAGGCATATCCTTCAGCCGCTTGGTAAACGTCTGAAAATGCTGATACGCCAAGACTGTCGTCGGCACCAGCACAGCAACCTGCTTATTGTCCATACAGGCCTTGAAGGCCGCACGAATGGCTACTTCCGTCTTTCCAAACCCAACATCTCCGCAAACCAAACGATCCATCGGACGGTCACGTTCCATATCCGCTTTCACTTCCTGAGTAGCTTTAAGCTGATCTGGCGTATCCTCATAAAGGAAACTTGCTTCCAGTTCATGCTGAAGAAAACTGTCGGGACTGAACGCAAAACCTTTTTCTTCACGCCGCTGGGAATACAACTTGATCAGATCGCGGGCAATGTCTTTAATCTTGGTTTTCGTACGTTCTTTGAGGCGTTCCCATGCTCCGGTTCCAAGTTTATTCATCCGTGGCGGTTCGCCGTCCTTTCCCTTATACTTGCTGACCTTGTGCAGCGAATGAATCGAGACAAAAACCACATCATCGTTCTGATAAATAATCTTGATGACTTCCTGCATCGCATTGCCATTCGGAATACGCACAAGCCCCCCGAAACGTCCGACGCCATGATCGACATGAACGACATAATCGCCCACTTCGAACTGCTGAAGTTCTTTCAGCGTCAGGGCTATCTTGCCACTGCGCGCCTTATCACTACGTAGATTGTATTTATGGAAACGGTCGAAAATCTGATGGTCGGTAAAGAAGCATGCCTTCAGTTGATGATCCGTAAAACCGGCATGCAGAGTCCGGTCTACCGGATCGAAAACAATTCCCGATCCCTGCTCTTCAAAAATGGACTGCAAACGATCCGTCTGTTTCGTAGAATCTGCTAAAATATATAAATGGTAGCCCTTTATCCGAAAATCCGTAAGCGCCTGAGTCAACAGTTCAAAATTCTTATGAAAAACAGGCTGGGCAGTCAGATCAAAATTCAGGGAAGCATCTGGCGGGGACGTCGGTCTGTTGCCTATCTCGACACGTTTCAATCCGCTGACTCCTTTTAAGAACTGAGCTCCGTCCGTAAGCTGACATTCACGGCGCAACTGCTGGTAAAGCGCCTGCTCATCCATCTCACTCTCGGCCTGACGTTCGAGTAATGCCTGCTGGGTAAACCCGTCCTGATGAATCCGCTCAATACAGTCGCGAATAAACAAAAGATCCTTTGTTACCAGAACGGTATCAGCGGGTAAGAAATCAGTAAAAGGTACCTTATTCCCGGATCCGCCATCCTTCAGTTCGGGCACGACTGCAATTTCCTGACAACGCTGCTGAGAAAGCTGAGTCTGCACATCGAACGTACGGATACTGTCTATCTCATCACCAAAGAAATCCAGACGATACGGGTATTCCGAAGAAAACGAAAAAACATCTACGATACTACCGCGTACAGCAAATTGCCCCGGTTCGTAAACATAATCCACTCGTTTAAAACCAAACGAAAAAAGGGTATCTTCTACTGAACGGATATCAATCTGTTCTCCCGTATGTACCTGAAGCGTCCGCTCTTCTAAGTTTTGCTGGGATACCACCTTTTCGGCCAAAGCCTCAGGATATGTAACGATGTACAGCGGACGGTCGCCGGAGGCTATCCGGCTCAACACTTCCGTACGCAAAATCTCATTAGCCGAATCCCGCTGGGCAAACTTTATGGCACGACGATAGGAAGAAGGAAAATAATAGACCTGATTCTCACCCAGAATCTGAGTAAGATCATGATAAAAATAACCGGCTTCTTCCGCATCGTCCAATAAAAACAGATAAGGACACCGGACAACCTGAGGGGCTACAAGCGGCAAAGCACTAAACAGCAAAGGTGCAGCTGAGGCACACAAACCTCCCAAAAAGACCGTACGCACCGCTTCATCACCCAACTGAGCCGCAAAAGCCTTTAATTGAGGATGAGTGGCATACAACGATTGTAAATTCTGTATTTCCATAATTCAAAAACACATGCAAAAATACAAAGAAACACAGAAAAAGTGGTTATTGAAACTATTATTTATTTCCCAAACGCCCCACGTTTCATTTATTCTTCCTATATTTGTCCATCAAATGAAGTCACGCCTACAACGGACTTACCCTTTAACAAAAAACAAGCAACAGAAAAACGATTATGCAATCAGACAGTATCGTAATTATTCCTACCTATAACGAAAAGGAAAACATCGAAAACATCATTCGAGCCGTATTCGGTCTGAAACAAGATTTCAATATCCTGATTATCGACGACGGATCGCCCGACGGTACAGCAGACATTGTGAAACGCCTGATGGCCGATGAATTTAAAGATCGCCTGTTTCTGATCCAACGAGAAGGAAAATTGGGATTAGGCACAGCTTATATTGCAGGTTTCAAATGGGCCATTGCACATCAGTATGACTATATCTTTGAAATGGATGCAGATTTCAGCCACAACCCGAACGACTTGCCACGCCTATATGATGCTTGTGCCAAAGAAGGCTATGACATGTCGATCGGTTCGCGCTACATCTCCGGCGTCAATGTGGTCAACTGGCCGATGGGGCGTGTTCTGATGTCGTATTATGCATCAAAATATGTGCAATGCGTTACTGGTCTGAGTATTCACGACACGACAGCAGGATTTGTCTGCTATCGCCGTCATGTGTTGGAAACACTCGAACTCGACAAAGTTCGCTTCAAGGGCTACGCATTCCAAATAGAAATGAAATTTACGGTGAAACAATGCGGCTTCAAGATCAAGGAGGTACCGGTTATTTTCATCAATCGCGAATTAGGTACCAGCAAGATGAACAGCAGCATTTTCGGTGAAGCTGTATTCGGTGTGATGCGCCTACGCTGGGACGGTTGGTTCCGTAAATATCCCAAGAAATAATACGGACCGCAGAAAAGCGACGATCCCAAACCATACAAGCCATTTTCCGATACACCAATCATTAGTCTATCGGAAAATGGCTTTTAAAATGACATCGGAACGATAAAAAGCGCGCAGCGTCCATTCGCCACGCGCTTTAAAATAAAAAACCAAGGATAGTTCCTCCGAAATATCTGTATCCGTTAGCGGCTTCTATTGGGTTTCTGCGGACGCTGACGCATATTCAGTTCCTTGAATTTAGTGGCTTGATCCTGAGTCAATACAGCCTCTATATCCTTATTCAACTTTTCACGTGCCGTTTTCATTTCCTCGCTGTTCCGTTGCAAACCAGAAGTTTCCTTATAGAAATTCTCCATTAAGGAAGTGATTTTTTTCACCTGATCTTCTGACAGTTCCAAAGATTTGGTCAACTGATTCACACGACGCTCTACAATCTGTTCCGTAGTCAACGGTTTACGTTCACGTCTTTTGTCATTCTGCTGGGCATTTACCTGCTGCAGACACATCACAGCTAATGCTGCCATTAAAAATAGTTTTTTCATGTTTTGACTTTTTTACGTCTATTGATTCAAAATACCGCTTAAAATTTTCAGGTCCGCAAATTCTGAGGAAAACCATTTTTCCCCTCAACAAAACCTTACCTTCCTGATTTCTTGAATTGGACAAACGCCATGAATTTTGGTTTAAGCCTCAAAACATCTTTTGGCGGTTTTTAAAAAAACACAACACGACCCAGCCTATTGACTATTGACACGATGAACACTTGCCTTGAAAAAACAAGAATTAAACTTCAATACTTGTTTCTTTTCTGAAGGTATGCTACCTTTGTTGAAACACAAAACAATAAAGTGAGAAATTATGAACAACGAAACACTGGAAAACATTAGGAACAGGAGAAGTATCCGACAGTTTAAAACAGAACAGATATCGGACGAAGCTCTAAAAGCTGTTCTTGATGCCGGAACATACGCACCGACATCACGGGGGATGCAGGCACCTTACATCATTGCCATACAGAACGAATCTCTGAAGAACAAACTGGCCAAACTGAATGCCCGGATTATGGGAACTAACTCCAATCCTTATTATGACGCACCGACTTACATTCTGGTTCTGGCTCATAGCGACGCCCGATATCCGGTTCATGACGGCAGTTGCGTGCTGGAAAACATGATGATCGCAGCCCAATCCGTCGGATTGGGTAGTTGCTGGATTCACCGCGAAAAAGAAATGTTTGAAACCGAAGAAGGGAAATCTCTGCTCCGGGAAATGGGATTGAGCGAAGACATGATCGGCATAGGCGCTTTGGCCATCGGTTATCCCGACGGTGCTCCGTCTCCGGCAAAGCCACGCAAGCCAGATTATTATCGTATACTCAAATAGAAAGAAAAATAACCGGAAAAAGAGTGATCTGTTCCGGTTATTCTTTTTTATTAACGCAATACCTTTGGTTTACGCGAAGAATTGTTCTACCTTGTTGCCGAATTAATTTTTGTCTAACCATAAAAAACACAGGAACATGAAAAAGTATTTAGCAGAAATGATTGGAACGATGGTTCTGGTATTAATGGGATGCGGTAGTGCAGTCTTTGCCGGTAGTGTTGCAGGTACGGTCGGCGCCGGAGTAGGAACTATCGGAGTAGCCCTTGCTTTCGGACTCTCAGTCGTTGCCATGGCCTACACGATTGGAAACATTTCAGGTTGCCACATCAACCCGGCCATTACCTTAGGCGTAACTTTATCCGGACGCATGCCGGCAAAAGAAGCCGTACTTTACATGATTTTTCAGGTGATTGGAGCCATTATCGGATCGGCTGTTCTTTACCTACTGGTATCTACCGGAAGCAATGACGGACCAACACTCACGGGTGCAAATACGTTCAGCGACGGAGAAATGCTTCAGGCGTTTCTCGCGGAAACCGTATTCACCTTTATTTTTGTTTTGGTCGTACTGGGTGCTACTGACGATAAACATGGAGCCGGGCAATTTGCCGGACTGGCAATCGGTTTGACACTGGTCTTGATCCATATCGTTTGTATTCCGATAACCGGTACTTCGGTCAATCCGGCACGAAGCATTGCACCGGCCATATTCGAAGGTGGCGTAGCCTTATCTCAGTTATGGCTCTTTATTGTTGCTCCATTTGTTGGTGCGGCCTTGTCAGCATTGGTCTGGAAAATTCTGAAAAACGGATAAGCCTTATAACATCTGTCTCCCCAAAAGCAACAGTTGTTCAAGCATTACATATATTGAATCCGTGAACAACTCCAACCAAACGAACATTCAATATAATTGCTGATGGTTATATAAGAAGAACCTGTTTATATTTCACGAAACCATACCTCTAATCTTTAGGATATGTTGTCCGCAGAAAAATAAACGGGTTCTTTTTCTGTTTCAGCCCAGGCCACCTTGACGGCACACCTTGGCTCGTTCGAGGGAACGACATCAAATCAAATGATGTTCCGCAAAATATTTCCACAAAGGGGCAGCCATCAACGCTTGCCTGATTTCATTATTCACGAGCAAATCTTTTACTTCCTGTAAGGTCAGTAAATGGATACTGATATCTTCCGTAGGTTCCAGATGCTGTCCGGACAAACGTTCGACCCCTTCGGCAACAAAACAATGACAAAGATTGTTCATCGTACTTGTGTTGGCTGATATGGTCATATGCTGATACCAGACACCACCGCCATATCCCGTTTCTTCAAACAGTTCTCTTCGGGCAGCTTCCAGGGGTATTTCCCCTTTCTCACAAACTCCGGCACAAAGCTCATATCCCGTCCACTGCAATCCATGGCGATATTGGCGCTCCATCAGAAAATGCCCGTCCGTAGTCAAGGCGATTACATTGACCCAGTCGGGATATTCCAGCACATAATATTCCTTGTTAACGACTCCATTCGGGAAACGAACAACATCACGACGGGCCGTAAGCCACGGACGACGAATCAAATATTCACTATTGAGAATCTCCCATTTTTTGTCATCATGTTCCTGCTTGTTCATCATGAAAATATTAAATTAAAAACGAATTCTGTAAAAATCGGAAATCAAACCTTCTTTCGGGCAGCGACAGCCAAAATAAGCCCTAACGCTACCCCCAACAAGGCGGCGAAAAGAACCCGCAACTCCTCCGGAAGGAGAAATGTTATGGTATGGGCCGGGAACCAAAAGAATGGAATGGTACGTTTGAACACAAACCCCCATTGAACCTGCCAGTTCATATTTTGAAGAATCGTACCCATCGGTATCGGACGGAACAAACCGCGCAAAGTCCCTCCATTAGCCAGTATATGGGTGTCGGTAACCTTATGCAGGGTCATGAAAACAGGCGCAAAAATACAATTCATGGCTACCGATATGGAAAAAGCAAGTGCGACTTTTTCTCCTGTAACCGGTCCGGACATAATAGCTCCCGGATCATGGACACCGAGATAGGCAGCAAAAGCAGGAATACCCGTAGAAAACAAAATAAACGCCATATTAATGGCCATTCCAAAGATGCCCCAGACCAAAGCACGCGGTAATATGCCAAAGCCAGGTTTTATGTATACTCCGGAACTGATACGCAATCCAAGCAGTTCGCCCAACGTGGACAGAACTGCAAATTTGAAAAAACTCATCAGCATACCATGGTCGGCATTCAAAGAAAGATATGCTTCATAAAGCGACGACGACAAGAAGAACGGTACGAACAGGACCAGAATCACACAAAAAAATACAAAATCCGACTTTCTCATAATACACAAATTTAAAGTAACCAGTTTCTTTAAAGCATCCCTCCTCTCGCATAGTCTGAAAAATCCCGTTTGAATATCAAAGCACTTTTCATCGACTTGATTTGCAGAAAAAGACCGGACAAATATATAACACAGGTTTCAAATAGACAATATGCAAGGCGTCATTTATAAAAATCTTTTGTAAAAATCAGGTTTTTCATCCAGTTTCTAACTTCCATACTGAATATATTTGCTATATTTGTTAGCACGGTGCATCACCTACCAATAATTTTCAAACGAAAACAACTATGCCACGAAACAATATCATTGAAGACAAACTACAATACACAGGAAAAAGCAAAACGCCCACCCATCTGCATCTATGCACTTACGATCCTGAAGGAGCAAAAGACATAAAGACCCAGGAAGCAGATAAAATGCTGGAGCAATTACAAGTTCAAAACAAAATAAACTGGTTGCAAATACATGGTTTGCAGGACACTGCCTCAATACAACAAATCTGCAAACATTTTGAAATAGATTTTCTGATCATTCAAGATATTCTCAACGCCCGCCATTTGACCAAAATAGAACAGCACGATGATTACAATGTGATTATTCTTAAATTATTGGTAGAACAAAACAAGGAATTTGCGACACAACATATTGCCATTATACAGGGGGCCAATTATGTACTGACCTTCACCGAGAAAGAAACCGATTTTTTCAGCGAAGTGAATGCAGCCGTACATAAAAACACACAGAAAATCCGCACGCGTGGCACGGATTTTTTACTAAGTGTCATTATGAATAGCGTGATGGCTCATTACATGAACATCGTCTCAAAAATGGAAGATGAACTTGAAGACATGGAGGAACAGCTTCTGGACTGGTTGGGCAATAACTATTCGGATATGGGCGACATTCAAATGTATCGCAGGAACTATCGGTTGATCAAAAAGACCATTCACCCGATGAAGGAACAAATCAGCGCCCTGTTCCGTTCCGACAACACCCTGATCCAAGAAGATAACCGACCATTTTTCAACGATGTGAACGATCATCTGCATTTTGTTGTACAAACGCTGGATTCCTGCCGCGACATTTTGTCGGCGCTCGTAGATCTATATCTGTCGAACAACGATCTGCGCATGAACAACATTATGAAACAACTGACTATCGTCTCCACATTTTTCATTCCACTGACATTCTTTGCCGGAATCTGGGGCATGAACTTTAAAAACATGCCGGAACTCGACTGGCAGTACGGTTATTTAGGTGCCTGGATTCTGATGCTCTTAATCTGCGTGGCGGTATATGTCTACTTTAAAAGGAAACGCTGGTACTAAATTCAATCCTATTTTACTTTCGAGATAAAAAACATCAAAAATAATGATGACAATAATCTATATTTTTACGGGAGCAGCCGTAGCGGCGCTGATTTTGTTTTTTTACGCACAGACTCGACAAGCAACATGGCGCGAACGGCTTCGGTCCAAAGAAGAAGAACTGAAACAAGCCTGTGAAAGCCGGACACGATCAGAGCAACAATATATTCAGAAAATGGATTTACTGGAAAACCGGATACAACAGATCAACAACGAAAACAAAACATTGACAGGACAAAAAGCAGCCCTTGAAAAAGAAATATCTTTGCTGCGCCAGCAAATAGACACCGACAACCGTCTCCGGCAAAAACAGTTCAGCGAACAACTGGAATTAGTCCAGCAACAATTACAAAATGCTACCCGGGAACTTCTCCACCAACGAAGTCAGGAACTGGCAGAAGCCAACTCGGTACAAATGGATGCCATCATCAGTCCACTTAAGGAAAGCATCCGGGACATGCGTGCCGCCATGGATTCCAATCGCGACACCAACAACAAGAATACTGCCTCGCTCGAGAAAGCCATCGAGGAAATCATGAAACATACTGCCAGTATCGGTCAGGAGGCCGACAAGCTGGCCCACGCCTTGCGCAATGAAACCAAGACGCAAGGTAACTGGGGAGAACTGATCCTCGACGAATTATTGGCGAGTCAAGGACTTGTTGAAGGGGTTCATTACGACAAACAGGCAACCTTGCGCGATGCCAGCGGTGAAGCTTTGCTTCATGAAGAATCCGGTAAACGCATGATTCCTGACACAATTCTGCACTATCCGGATGGAAAGGATGCCATTCTCGATTCCAAAGTTTCCCTGAAAGCTTTTGTCGACTATCAGAATGCTGAAACCGAGGACGAGCGTCAGGAGGCGCTCGGACGCCATATCCGGAGCATTCGAAAACATATCGACGAATTGGCCCGAAAAAATTACAGTGCCTATATCAAGCCACCACGAATAGCCCTGAATTATGTGATTATGTTTGTTCCCAATGAAAGCGCCCTACAATTAGCTCTTTATAACGATGTCCACCTTTGGCGGGATGCTTTTGAAAAAGGGGTGTTCATCACCAGCGAACAAAATCTGATGGCTGCCTTACGCATCATCCAGATTGCCTGGACACAAATGCAACAGGCGCAGAATCAGGAAAAAATATTCGATACGGCACGTATTCTGCTCGACCGGGTAGCAGACTTCACAAAGTATTTTGACGAAACGGGAAAGAAACTTCAAGAAGCTGAAACCGCTTTTACACGTGCTTCCAACAAACTCCGTGACGGACAACAAAGCATTCTGAACGGAGCCAACAAACTGATAGCACTTGGTGCTAAAACCAGCGCAAGAAAATCATTACCCAACAACGAATCATAAAATAAAACTTTAAAAACATTGGATCATGGAATTTACATCAGAAAACATACTGCTCATAGGTGCAGTACTTATTTTCACCAGCATTCTGATCAGTAAGACGGGTTACCGGTTTGGAATTCCCACACTTTTGCTATTCCTGCTTGTCGGCATGCTGTTTGGCAGCGACGGATTAGGCCTGCAATTCAACAATGTTTCTGAAGCTCAATTCATCGGTATGGTAGCCCTGAGCGTTATTCTGTTTACAGGGGGTATGGATACCAGATTCGCGGATATCCGGCCAGTGCTGTCCCAAGGAATCCTGCTCTCTACGGTAGGCGTACTGCTGACGACTCTGCTGACCGGTCTTTTCATTTTTTACATTTCCGACCACACACAAGTTCCTATTTCCCTCACGCTGCTGACGTCCATGCTTTTGGCGGCAACGATGTCTTCTACGGACTCTGCATCGGTATTCAACCTGCTGCGGTCTCAAAAAATGAATCTGAAAGAGAATTTACGTCCTATGCTGGAACTGGAAAGCGGAAGCAATGATCCTGTCGCCTATATGCTCACCGTCATCCTCATTCAGGTAGTGAGCACTCAAGATCTGAATGTACTGATCATTTTGCGCGACCTGGTCGTTCAATTCTTTTTCGGAGGCATTATCGGATTCGGCCTCGGCAAATTTGCCGTATGGGTAATCAATAAGATTAATCTGCTCAACAGCTCGCTCTATCCCATCCTGCTTCTAAGTTTGGTGTTTTTCACGTTTACCATAACCGATTTGCTCCATGGAAACGGTTATCTGGCTGTATATATTGCCGGAGTGGTCGTAGGCAATGCCCGTATTGTCAATCGAAAAGAGATCAACACGTTCATGAATGGATTAACATGGCTCTTTCAGATCATTCTCTTCCTGACCTTGGGATTATTAGTCAATCCGCATGAGTTGTTGGATGTTGCCGGTGTTGCTTTATTGATCGGAACCTTCATGATCATCTTTGCCCGCCCGCTCAGTGTTTTCATTTGTCTGCTTCCCTTCCGTAAGATGTCAGGACGGGCAAAATGTTTTGTATCATGGGTTGGACTTCGCGGTGCTGTACCTATTATTTTTGCCACGTATCCGGTATTAGCCGGCATAGAAGGTGCTTCGCAAATCTTCAATATCGTTTTCTTCATAACCTTACTGTCTCTGTTGATCCAAGGTATGACAATTTCTCCTATTGCCCGATGGCTGCATCTTGATCTACCGGCCGAAAAAGAAGGGAACGAATTCGGAGTGGAAATACCCGAAGAAACCAACACGCACCTGAACGAAATAGAACTTACAGAACGCATGCTTGCAAACGGTCGGAAACTGGCCGACATGCGCATGCCTGTCGGAACATTGGTCATGCTGGTCAAACGCAAGGATCAGTTTCTGATTCCAAACGGACAATTAGAATTAAAAGCAGGCGATAAACTGCTCATCATCCGAGAAAACAATGAGACGATGGCATCGGACAATCCGGAAAACGGACTCCACATCTGATCGGACCAGAAACATCAAGGCCACCTCTGCAGCATTCAAGTCTACGGAGGTGGCCTGTATTCCGTACACGGAATCGATCCGGTCTAAAAGGATTTAGTAGAACTTAGAAACAGGAAAGACACCGATAGGATAACTTGTCTGATTATAAATTTTTTTCAGGAGTTCAGGCTGTTCGCCTGTACAGTCATAAACAAGCAGATAATTATTTCCCGGAATAACAGATTCACTATAATCGTCGGAAACAGCCACATACAGACAGCCATTGGCCGGATCTGAAATCACATTACAATTCAAGTACTCCGCTTCGGGAGCATCCTTTGTGACATCAATCCAGTCTTCTCCCTGAAATGTTTTTAAGGAAAGACGTCTAATCTTCGTAGAACCGGCAGCATAGTAAATATAATCACCGATAAGCGTTATCCCCGATGTATTGAAAAATTCTGCAGAAATGTCCTCTGCTATCTTCTTCTCTTTCGTTACCTGCCATTTGTCCAGATCAACAAAAATCAGGTAACTGTTTTTTTCACCGCCCCGGCCACAGGTAGCAAGCATAATTTCACGCTCACCAGTCTGACAAAGTCCACTGATAAATTCACCTTTTAAATCAGGAAGTACACGGCTGACCTCGTTCAATCCTTTGGAAAACTCAAACAGCCGGGTTGATTGCCAGAATCCTCCGCCACCGCAGTAAAGACAATCGCCCACTTTCAGAATGCCTCTTGTAATGGCAACATTTTCAATCGTATTTCCTTGATTGCCGAAATTATATGATCCCTCAACGATATTCAATTCACCAGTAGTACTGTCGAAGCGAAATACCCCCTGGCCATCCTGAAAAAATATATTCTTTTCATCCAGCACGGCAATATTCTCGAGCGGCATGTTTAAAGGAAGCATCTCCAGGGTATCCTTACTGCCTTCCGGACGCTTAAACTTAAGATCGCCGATCCCATAAACTTTTTCGCGCTTCAGGGTTACAGCATCAGCAATAACAAGCACACCGTCACCTTGCTCGCCATTGGGGGTATACAGATTGTTACTGAGAAAATACCATTTCCCCCCTTGCAAGTACAGATCTTGGGCCTCATTGCCCAGCGACGTACCATTAACTTTCCGATACACATTCTCTTCAATGGTTCCATCCGGTGCCAGATAAGTAATCGAACTGTTCTGCTCACTCCGTGCACCTTGGTTTAAAACCAGCACACTTCCGGGCCTGGCATATCCTTCATAGGTTGGCACAGGTGGATTCTTCCCAGAATCATCCTTTCCGTCTGAATGCTCTGAACAACCAGTACAAAAAAGAATCCCTAAGGCCCCTATGCACACGAAACTAAAAGCTTTTTTCATCATACTTCTTTATTTTTTATCTGTTTGTGGGTAAAAGAAAAAACCGGCAGGAAAACTGGTATGGTTCTCATATTTAGCAACTGGAGTCTCCGTGCTCGCTTCGAAATCAAACTCCCAAATCTGATTTGTTGCATACTGGGCATATCCTTTCAGGCTATTGATAAACACATGTCCAGTCACCGGATGAACAGCAAGACCATTATACAACAGTCCGGCATTACTGTCCAACGCCGAAAGATCGACAAGCATTTCTTCCTGATCCAGCCCCGACTCAGATGTCGTCCCGGCCGCATCATCAAAAACCTGCCGATAAATTGCAGTACCGTTCGCATAAAATATTTCATTACCTTTCACACAGAAAGCGACACCGGCATTACCCATATTGGGCTCCACACTGATCTGCCGAGAAACAAGTTCCTTGGTCTCCGGCTGGAAACGTGCCGTGTAATACTTACCAAATCCAGAAGCCGCAAGCCATATATGCCCATCTTCTGATCCGGCAATACCGTATATTTCCTTATAAGGTGCCGAATATGGCAAACTGATCTTATTTACCGAATCCTTTTCTTGAGAAATTTCAAGAATACTGCACAGATAATTCTTGTTCGAAAAAGTATAAATCTTATGGTCCATTGTCACAAACGGAGCCTTCGGAGCCTTTTCACTGCCGGCTACAAAAGTCAGCTCCCGGGTTTCCGTGTTCAACCGATAAATACCTTTGTTGTCGCGGATATACACATGTTGCTGATCCAGTACGGCAATATGAGTGGGCCAGTCGAGCGCCGCAAGTTCATCATTGGTAAACGCCATCTCTTTCTTCAATGTTTTCCCATCCATAACGACAAGCATACCGTCATTGTCAAAGGTTGTTCCCACAGCATTCTGATTACCATTTTGAGAGATCACATATATTTTTTCATCATAAAAGGCCATATCCTGACATACATTGCCAAGTTCTGTTCCGTTAACGACTTTATAAGCGTCATCAACTACTTTGCCATCGGGGTAGATATAAGTCAGCGAACCGTTTTCCGTCGTCATGTTGCCTTCATTAAGAATAAACACACCATTAGGATTGTTAAACGGTTCCAGACGGACTGGTGGTTCCGGGTCTGTTCCTGTACTGTCTTCCTGAGTACAACTTCCGGTTGTAAGCAGAACCATCAGCAACACCCATACACTAAAAATTTTCGTTTCGAAGAAAAATCTCATACTCATTTTTTTTTATTTTTATATTCCTGATTAAGATCACCCGAATCATTTCTGTTCTTGCACAAGGTTACTTCACAATTAATCGCAGATAATCTTCGCAACAACGACCTCGTCTATGTTGCGTCCTTTCAGCAAATTCAAAAAGCATGGTCTCACCGGTCGGACGGTCTTCCCTATTTCATCGGGCAGTCAGTATTGTCCCTTTTTCATTACAGACAGCACTGCCCGTCTGTCGCGCATGAATCATACCTGCCGTAAGCAAAATAACAGATAATGATAAAAGTCTTGATTAGTTTAATTGTGTTCGTTTATTTTTAATCTGTTCGCCAGCAAACAATTCAAATTCGGCGTCTTTCCCGCCAGACTTAAACTTCAGAAGGGATGCTTACGCCCAGTACATGCAAATCTTCCACTCCCATAATTTCCGTAGAGCATTCTCCCAATCGTCCATTCTCCTGACGAACACCGGTGTATATCTGAATAAAATCAACGCCGGACAAATGCACCGGATTTCCCTGTTTATCCACGGCCCAGTCAATATCAACAGCCGAACCGTCTGATGTATTGGTATCATTGTCGGCATACCCATAAGCAAACTTATACAGGACATAATAACTACCGTCGCCCGATTCATCCACGGCATTCTGAGGCAGACACGTACCCTTGAACGTCAGCGTTCCTTCCTGAATCCATTGAGGGTAATAAGGTTGATTATGGAATGCATTTTTGCTCAAGTAACCCGACTTTCCCTGATTGTCTTCCCAACGAATATAGTCAGCTGTTTCCCCATTCTGATCCGGTTCGCTTTCAGGACGATAATAAGTAATTTCATAATCGGTATAACAATTGACATCATTGCCTGCCTGTCGGGCTATATCCAGCCAGCTTTCCGTCAACGGGCTCCTGTGCGCGCTGCCGGCGATCTCATACCATTCGTCTTCGTCCGGCATTCCGTTTCCGTTGGCATCGTAAGCAACACGGATAATTCCGGGTTCACAGCTGCCTCCTTCCGGTCGTCCCGCGTTCGGATTGGCGGTAGAATAAAAAGCATTACCCAGAATTCTGAAATCGCGCAAACCGGCTTTGTTCTCTATGGTATGATCAAAACCAACAGTCACATAGCCGCCATAGCCCCCCAGAGAAACCAGGCCACGCCGGTTTTCACCAATCGCATCCAACACTTTCCGATTCATGGTTTCCCTTGTGTCGCCTTCTTCATAAGCCGGCATCGAATTGGTGTACTGCCCGGGAGCCGGACAAAAGTCCAACACACGGGTGATATACGCTGTAACGTCATCCGGAGTGTCCGGACCTTCAATTTCGTTCGTATCCGAACAGGAAACCGTCAGCAGGGACAGTGCCAGACACGAAACAGACCATAATTTTTTTTTCGTTTCCATGATTTATCTTATTCTAAGAATTGATTCCTAAAAGAGGAGCATGGCTTCAGTTTTCCGGTTAGCCTTACTCCAGAGTCAGCTCAGAAAACGCAAAGTGTGCCGGAATATCTCCCGTACGTACCTTCCATTTCTGTTTGCCCTCCGGTGTAAAACAATACAAATATCCCGGAGTAACATAGTCCGTAGCATCCGTTACATAAAATTCCCGGGTATACGGATGTACGGCCAGACCATACGGAATCGTGATCTCACGATCCGTTCCGTCGGTAATAAAGTTCCGACTGACAATCTCATGCTTTTTAGTGTCATAGAGCACATAGGACGGCTCATAACGCTCCGTTTCATAACTCCAGCCGGAACTGATCACATAGAGTGAATCGCCGCAAAGGGTCATCTCATTGGCCGGTACTCCGATTCGGCCGACCACTTTTTTCTGTTTCGGATCTACCTGATACACATCCGAATCCAGACCATAATAATCCCCACGCGAACTGACATAGATCAGCCCGTCGGAAGCCAGTTCCATCCGATGCAGATTCACAGCCACGTCAATTGTGTCGGTCACCTGGAAGGATTTCAGATCGATCACGGAAATCGTGCGGTCATAATCCGGATACTGATACCCTCCTGAATTGGCAACATACAGTTTTCCATCCGTAATCACCATTTCCTCGGGCTGGTACCCGACCACGACTTCCCGGGTCACGGCATAAGTAGCCGTATCTACCTCAACAACCTTTCCGGGCCTTTTTTCAGGCGAGATCTGTATCGGCCCGGCATAAGAACTGACATAAGCCTTTCCGTCGTGGAATGTAATGTAACGACAATTGGTGATATTTATCTGAGCCAGATGTCGGGCCGTGCGTACATCCATCACCTCGACCAAATGCGAACAGTTGACCACGGCATACAATTTGCTGCCATAAATCGCCAGATCATTGCCCACATCGCCCAATTCCTTGACGACGTCAGGATTACGCGATGGAAATATATTGCGTTTGTAGCGTCCGGCCACCGCATCAAAAAAATCGAGCGAACATTTGTTGCTTCCCATATTTCCTTCATTGAGCAGAAAAAAGCCTTTGATATTGCCTGCCTGCATCGCTGCTGAATCAGGCGTAGTCACTTCTTCGCCAGACGAAGAACCGCTTCCTTCCACATCGATATCTTCTTCATCATGTACTTCCGGCACCCCCCCCCTGCACGATGAGAGCAGCAACAGACCGATTCCGGCCAGCAACGGAACACCACGAAATAAATTTAATCTCATCTTTTTCAATTCTATTTAAAATTCATATTGGGCAATCAGCTTGAAGTTTATGCCGGGCATCGGATAACAGAGCACCACCTCATACTGCTGATTGAAAATATTGTTCACTTCCAGCGTCAGCCGCAGGTTCCCCTGTTTCAGCGGCATGCTGTGAGCCAGAGCCAGATCGTTCGTATACCAGGGTAACAGATAATTTTCCGGCGTATTGGCCTGCGACGTATATCGTTCGCCGGTGTAGATGAAACTGTAGTTAAGTTCCCACCTGCGATACCCCAGACTCAAGGCAGCCGATCCCGAATGCCAAGGAATATATGGAATCTGGCCACCATAGAATTCTGAATCGCAATCGGTCACATCCCGGGCTTTCTGATAGGTATAGTTCAGACGTCCGTCCAGATAGAAATCGCGCCTCCAGCGAGCAGATGCCGTCATGGACAAATCCAGTCCGGCAATCCGCACCTCGCCTAAATTGAGCATCGTCCAGCGAAAGGCATTTGCCGTAGGAATGGCCACGATCTTATCCTCTACCCGGTTATAATACGCATCGGCCTGCCATTCCAATTTCCGAAAAAATCGAGCATCGAAATATCGGGTGTAGACTACGCCCAAGTTATATTGATCCGTATATTCCGGGTCCAGACGGGTATTACCGATCAGCGTATAATAGAGATCGTTCAGCGTAGGCATCCGGAAAATCCGTTTATAGAACGCCCGGATGTAAAACTCATGGTCCAGGAACGGCCGATAGGAAACAACAGCCGTAGGGGTCCACTCCAGCCTGTTCGATGCACGATCGGCTCCTGTCCGCACCTGATCGTGAACAAACGTCCCCAACACGCTGGCCTGAGCTTTCAACCGTGTCGTATGAGCCGAAACAGCCAGTGCTGCCAATCCGGTATGCCGTCGTGGATAAGCAAAGTCCTTCAAATTGGCATTCAGTGTATTAAACTGATAGTCTGTAGAAAGGCCCACTTCCCAAACCGACGACAGACGGAATCCATGAACCAGCGACAAGTAAGACTCCTGCTGACGGTAACGGTTGTCTGTATACATCAAAGTCTCATCTTTCTCCGGGTCTGCCAGATAACGCAAATAGTCATAGGCATATTTTCCTTTCCATTGAATCCGGTAACGGGGAGAAACATCCTTACGGAAGGTCCCCTGAACAAACGTGTTCAAATCCCACTGGCGATCTTCGTGCATGAACTTGTTGCGTACGACTGCTCCGGGATAACCGCGTTCCGATCCATACAAGTAAGCACGCACCCGCCATAGCCCGTCATCAATCCGGCCATACACACCGCTCTCCAGACGAATGGCCTGTACATCACCATTATGCCGCACAGCAGTCGTATCGTATCCTTCTTCCACCTGGTAAGTAAACCGGTAACGGCCCGTCGTATACAGATAATCCGCATTGAACGAGGTGCTGATCCGGTCTGAACATTTCTGTTCCCAAAGCACAGAAGGATTGGCCAGCCCGAAAGAACCCGTCTTGAACGCAGCCTTCACATGAGCCCGCTCGCCCACATCAAAAACCGGCGTCCGGGGCTGAAGATAAATAGCTCCCGCCGAAGCAAAATCCTTGGCCGACTGGAACACATCGCTTTTCTGACCGTTATAAAGTGAAAGAGCCTCCATATTATCGGTCGAAAAACGTCCCAGGTCGATCTGTCCGTTCTGAGCATTACCAAGTTCCACCCCGTCGTAGAATACTCCGACATGATTGGTACCCATGCTCCGGATGTTCACCGTCTTCAGGCCACCTACTCCCCCGTAATCCTTGATCTGGACTCCCGAAAAATAACGCAGGGCATCAGCCACATTATGCGCCCCGAGACGCTCCAGACGGATCCCGTCGAGCTGCTGTACCGGCAAAACTTCGCGTGTCACCGTACGGGCCACGACAGAAACCTCGTTCAGCTGACGCAGCGAATCGGATGGAACCTGTGCGGATATACTTTTTCCTGTCAGAAAGAGAAGAATCCCTCCGACAATATATTTTTTCTGTTTCAACATACACACCACCTTCCCTGAAGAAACCATCCGGAACGTCCTTTCGCCCGAAACAGCCATTATCCGGGCACCATGATACCGGTCATCAAACGGTACCGGCAATCTTTCCTCCGGTTGTTCAACGGAAAACAATAATTTTATGTATTTAATAAAGCATGCAGGCAATTATCCTAACCCGAGAGGACACGGCCCAATGAACGATGGCAGGTCTTCTGACTGACTCCCCCTTTTGGCGCCTTCCCGATATGATCAGACCATATCAGTGGCTGAGGTAATGTGCAAAAGGTTTGGTATGGAGCTTCACAGCAGCAGGACTGTCCGGGACTTACACCCGATTCCCTTTTAATCCGATGCCCCGAGAAATGAGCGGCATCGTCACCAATTCGGCAGCAAAGATACAAAATCGGCCGGAAAATCAAAATGAAAAACGGATAAAAGACCTGGCAAGATTCAGATATACGCCCGGTCACACCCGAAAAAAGGCCGTCCCGATTCCAGACGGAACCAGAACGGCCAATAAAGCTGCAGTTATTTGTAATCCGGCGTCAAGCTTCCCCCACCATCAGGGAACAGCGCTTGTTCCAAACGTCAGTCATCCAATCTCAGGAATTGTCCTTTCGTGTTAAACTTCAACGTAAAGCTGTGCTTCAACTCCACTTCATAACCCTTGCGGTCGCGCTCGATCTTCTCTACGACTTCATTCGGATAGTTGCTTTTCAGATAAGCTGCGATCGATGCAGGAATCACAGCAGCCGGAACCGGCTGTAATTTGCAGTCCACCTCTGTCCAGTCGCCTTTGCTGTTGAAATCGATCTGAACGCCATCTTCCAGAATGGCTTCATAACTTGCGGCCTCGAGCAGATCCTTGTCAATCTTAATATAGGATACCTTGGCCTGCGGAAAATTCTTTTTGATGAAATTCTGGGCAGCAACCGGCAGTTTCTTTACATCGCGGCTGATCACATCATCAGCAAAAACACTTGTTGTCAAAGTCAAAGCCAAAAACAATACAGACAAAATCTTTTTCATAATCTTTCTCTCCATTTTTATGATTAACAATAAATTTAATAATACCATATTTATTCCGAATCGGTTTTCTAAGGGCCGTTTATTGACGCTTGCCATCCTGTCCGTAAACCATCACGAGATCACGCGGTTCACGATCAAACGTCAGTCGATAACTGATCTGAGGTTCGGGCTCTGCAGCCGTTTCCACCAGTTCTATGTCTTCTGCCTGATACACGGAATAACCGTCATTGGACACTCCGGCCACAACCTGTTCCGGCAACTCGTTGTAGTACACCTCATGTTCCGTGTAGAGCCATTGATACTTGTTGTTATAAAAAATGTCCGCATCGCGTCCGTTGATCAATACCTCCACTTCGTAACCATTGGGCCGTCGTTCGGCACCCTTAATGATAGCGTCCGGATAACGTGCCTGTACAACTTCAGGCAGTCCTGTATCCCATACGTTTATATCATCTTCGCGATCACATGAAGTTGCTCCCAGCATACCCCCCATCAGGGCAATCATAACCATATATTTTTTCATTGTTCAAAGTTTATGTGTTTCTATAAAATAAATTCTTAATCATCAATATCTACCAGACGCCCGGCCTTATCAAATTCAAGTTCAAATCCCGAATTCAGCTCCACCTCTACCCGACGCTTTTTCCGCTTGATTTTTTCAACGGTGTCTCCTGGAAAGTTTTTCAGCAAATATTCCTTGACGGCTGTCGGGATCAAGGCTGGAGGCACAATACCTTTTTTGCAGTCAATCTCCGTCCAGATGCCCTCATCGTCAAATTCCACTTCATACCCGTTGGTCAGCACGGCCTTGTATTCCGTATCAAAAAACTCCTTATCAATTTTAATGTAGGAAACCTTATGCTCCTTGAAGTGCTCTTGCAGTAAAGTTCTTGCCGCTGCCGGAAGCTGGGCTACGTTGCGCGTCACAATATCATCGGCAGTTGCAGTCCCCCAGAATGCTGCCAAAAAAGCAAGTGTAAATAAAACCTTCTTCATAATCTTTCTTTGTTTTTCGTGAATAATTCATTTTTGATACCACAAAGAAAGAGACCAAAATGGGAAGAATTTGGGAATTTTGCCCCAAATCCTTCTATTTTACAAAAATTAACTCAAAAATATGTTTACCCGCTTCAAAACGATAATTCACCGTCACCTGATAACATTCCGCAATGGATTTCACGATGGCCAGCCCCAGCCCGTTCGATTCTTTCTTTCCATCGGGATCCTGATAGAAACGGCGGAAAATCAGGTTTGCGTCCAACGGTTTTTCGCCACAGTTCATCACGGTAAAGCGTTGCTCGGCTACAAGCACCGTCGCCTCCTGTCCCGGTTTCGAATGTCCCATGGCATTCCGTATCAGATTACCGATCAACACCCGGGCCAACGACTCATCCATCTCGGCAATGCAAGCCCCCGTTTCATGCAGCACACAACGGATTCCTCGCTCTTCATACAGTTCGTCCATCTGCCGGACCATGTCCGATGCCAGCCGGTTGATGTCAACCGGAACTTTTTCGGTAAACTGTCCGTTACTGATACGCGAAAGCAACAACAGCGACTTGTTCAGCTTGACCACCCGGGCCAACGTTTCGAACATATCACCGATATATTGCAGCTGCGTCTCCGTCATCCCTTCCGTATCAGCCAGCAATTCCAGTTTTCCGCGAATCACCGCCAATGGTGTCTGCAATTCATGCGAAGCATTCTCAATAAACTGTTTCTGCTCCTCATAAGCCGTCTGAGCCCGACGCGCCATGTCGAGTGCGGCAGCATTCAAGATACGGAACTCGCGCACCGGACTTTCCTGGTTTAGCGGGGGAACCGCCTTTCCGGGAGTCAACCGTTCCAGCCAGTCCAGCAACAAGCGTAAAGGCCGGAACACTTGATGCAACACAAAGCGTGTTCCCACCATAATACAAAGCATCACCACGACATAAAGCGCCACAAGGGCCCACCAAATGGCCCGAACCATATCGTCGCGTTCGAGCGTAGAGATGCGCAATTCCAGTTCATAAAACCGATCGTCGGCCGTACGGAAACAAGTCTTCATTACGCGTATCGGTTCGAATTCATCCTCGGTCACTATATATAAGGTAGAATCGTAATAAGTTTCCCGATAATTCACCGCCTCTTCCGGCGTTATCTGCCGAAAGGCATAGCGTTGCATGATCGAATCATTCGACTGCAGGATTTCCGGATGGGCCAGAACTTTGCCCACAACAATCTCCCGCGTATTGGCCAGCGTATCGTCGGTCTCGTCCATCACTTCGTGAATAATCAGGAAATAGAACACAGTACCCCACAATGCCATAAGCAACAGAATCACCAGCGACAGATTCCGGTTGGTGTAATGCAACAGGTTCATGGCACAATCAATTTATAGCCAAATCCATAAACCGCCTTGATCTCGACATCCGTCCCGGCCGTCTTCATTTTCTTTCGCAGATTCTTTACCTGCGAATAGATAAAGTCCAGACTGTCTGCCTGATCAATGTCATCTCCCCATACCGACTCAGCCAGTGACGTCTTGTTGATCAGACGGTTCGGATTGCTCACAAAATAATAGAGCAAGTCAAATTCCTTCCGGTTCAACACCAGTTCCCGTCCGTTCACCTCCACCTGACGTTTATCGGGATAAAGCGTCAGATTACCGAGTAGAATACTCGTATCGCCACGTGCCTTCTTCCGCCGCAGGAGTGATTTCACCCGGGCGTTCAATTCGGCCAGATGGAACGGCTTGGCCAGATAATCGTCAGCCCCCATGTCGAGCCCCTTGATTTTGTCCTCCACAGAATCCTTGGCCGATATAATGATCACACTTTCCTGCTTGCGCATCCGCTTCAAGGCCGAAAGCACCGACAGGCCACTTCCGCCGGGCAACATGATGTCCAGAAGCACACAATCATAGTCATAGTCATTGATTTTGTCCATAGCCGTCTGATAATCGGCAGCACACTCCACAACAAAATGCTCCTTCATCAGCGACTCGCGCACCGTGTTGCGCAAGTCCTCCTCATCTTCAATCAATAAAATTTTCATTTTAATCTATTCTTTACTCCATTACATCAAACCGTCCACCGGCAGCATATCGCTCTTGCGGTAACCGCTGCTGGTCATCACGGCGATCAGTTCGCCGCTTTCGTCCGACAGGCACACTTCGATAAACGGAACCCGCCGGTGCGGGTAAACCTCACGAGCATCGGCATAGACAAAACCACTGCTCACAGCGCGCAAGAACGTCATATTGGCATTCAGCGAAAGCGTCAGATTCTGGCGGCTGTTCGCCACTGCGGCAAAGGCCAGATCGGCCAGCGTAAACAGAGCACCGCCCTGACACACCCCACCGGCATTCAGATGTTCCGGAGTGACTTCCATACGGGCCCGGGCATGCCCCGGTTCCACCTGCAACAACTCTACACCTGCCCGGGCGGCAAAAATATCTTTTTTCAAAAGCTCCTTTAATGTTTGCATGACTTTTTTCCTTTAAGTATCCAACATCCTTCTCTATTGGCAGGTAAATATAAACAATTCCCACGTGAAAATCAAACCTGTTGCCTTTTTATATGGCAAATTCAAAGGTTTCTGCTAAATTTGTATCATTCTTAAAAAACGAAAGACAAAATGCAACGAAAACATTATTTTCAGGCGACCAGTTGGCAGGCATCACAAAGTTCACTTTCCCGAGAATCCATAGCCTCACCCGTCAGATCCTGACTTTCGTACACGAACAACCTTTACAACAACAGTTATGATCACCATACAAATCCAGACCGGAGCCCTCAAACGGCTTTCCTTATTTCTGCTCACACTCGCCCTGATCGCCGGGGGCGCTTTCATTACGACGCGTTACGTTGTCCAGCGTCAGGACTTTGAAATCGTAGACGATCTGGGCGGCAACATTTTTCCTTCGGCCATTCTTTCTACGGCCACGACCGACGCCCAGATTATCCTGCCGGTCGACTCCGTCTACTTAGGCAATCCGAAATCGAATATCGCCATTCGCATCAAGGCTCCGACGCAAAATTGCCGCATCCGCATCACGGTCGACGAAACCCCATTTTACCGCACCTCCGTATCCGAATTCATTCTGCCGGAAAAGAACAAGATTTATACCATCTATCCCGACTTGCTCTGGAACTATCAGGCCCTGCTCGACAACGAACAGGCAATCCCGATCAACTTTATCGCTCGGGTCGAAGCCAACGGCCAGGAAGTAGGTCAGCAAACGCGCACCTTCTCCGTGCGCGGCATCAACGAATGTCTGTTAGGCTATATCGACCGCAACAACAAATATCAGACCACTTATATCTTCTTTGCCGCCTACGTCAATGAAGACCATCCGCTCATCGACGAGGTGCTTCGTGAAGCGCTCAACACCCGCATCGTCAACCGTTTCCTCGGTTATCAGAGCTCGAAGAAAGATTATGTCGACAAGCAAGTATATGCCTTGTGGAATGTCCTTCAGAAACGGCATTTCCGCTACAGTTCCGTGTCGAATAGCAGTCTTTCGAGCAACGTCATCTTCTCGCAGCGGGTACGTACTTTCGGCGATGCCCTGCATTCATCGCAAATCAACTGTGTAGACGGCAGCGTCCTGTTTGCCTCCCTGCTCCGGGCCATCAACATCGATCCGGTACTCGTGCGCATCCCGGGCCACATGTTTGTAGGCTATTACACCGACAACAGCCACAAGGACATTCATTTTCTGGAAACCACGATGATCGGCGATGTCAACCTCGACGACTATTTCCCGGAAGAAAAGCTCGATTCGACCATGATTGGCAAGAGCCAGAACGAAATGTCGCTGCTCACCTTTGAGAAATCACGGGAATATGCCGAACAGAAATATCAAAGCCACGAACAGGATTTCAAAACCGATGTCAAGAAATATATGTTTCTGGAAATCTCCCGCAGTGTGCGGAAGATCATCCAGCCAATCGGACGGTAGGTTAATACGAATTTTAAGAAGCAAAATTAACCAAAACAGGACAAGACAGCAGGCGTTATTTTTACAAGAAACAGTCGCCCGAATCATCATGTCCTGTAATATCGTTATTCAAACTTTACTTTCGTCAGTTCCTCTTCCCGGAAAGCGAACACACAGAATTATTGCTGTTCTATTTTAAATTTCAGAATTTAATTTCGAAAAATAAAATCTTATTCATATATTTGCCATATGATAATTGAGTGAATCCAATGAGAATATTTACAGAACAGGCTATAAAAGAATATGCAGAAGCACATCCTGACGCAAAGATTGCTTTACAAGAATGGACTACCATAGTCAAGAGAAGCGAATGGACTTGTTTTACTGATATAAAGAAAACATTTAATAGTGTTGACAGTGTTGGTAACCAACATTATGTTTTCAATATTAAAGGAAACAATTACAGGCTTATTGTAGTGATAAAATTCACTATAAAGTTCGTTTATATTCGTTTTATTGGCACTCATGCAGAATATGATAAAATAGTTGATTGCTCTAAAATTTAAAGTTATGACAAAGATAGAAACTAAAGCTCAATACGACTGGGCCGTAAAAAGAGTAGAAGAGCTGCTTCCACTGGTAACAGATGAAACTCCTCTTGATGACCCGAACAGCATAGAGTTGGAATTACTTTCTAACCTTGTTGCCGACTATTCAGAAGAACATTTTGCATTGGGAAAACCTTCACTTGTGGATGTTCTCAAACTTCGTATGTATGAAATGGGGCTTAATCAAAAAGCATTGGCCAAACTGATTGGTGTTAGTCCTTCCCGTTTGAGTGATTATATTTCTGGTAAATGTGAGCCAACATTGAAGGTAGCCCGTGAGATTAGTCAGAAACTGCATATTGATGCAAATATTGTGCTTGGTGTTTGATATGAGAAATGTTGAGGTAATAGTAGAAAATGCAGAGAGTAATCTTAGTGCTTATATTGAATTCACAAAAGCTGCATTGAGCCGGATAACTGGAATCAATGAACGCCAGTTATGGCATTATGCAGCTGGAGTACATAAGCCACGTAAGCAGCAACTGGAGAAAATTCAGAAAGGTATTAATGCGCTGATAGAGGAGCTGGCAGCTATAAATTTGTTGTAGGATACTTATTTTGATGTTTTCAGCGTGATTACTCCAGTAGTCACGCTTTCTTTTTACCTAAAAACGAACATTCTCCTAATTGTTCGTATCGTTAGCCTTAATATTTCTCAAAGGTGTAGCTTTGACGCAGAGGAAGGCCCAGCTTTTTCACAATACCAAGAACTTTTTTCACGATCTTCTTATGCAACTTTGCATCCGTGGGGTAAGTGATATTCTTTTCCTGAACTATAGAATCAATGAAGGCCGTATCATGATGATGGTGCTGAAAACGGTTGATACCCGTTCACACAAAACGAGTATCAACCGTTTTCAGCAGGATATCCAATTGTTTTATAATTTTCCTTAATATTTAATACATCTAAAAGATCTGGCTCCATTAGCAACGGGTATAGAAGCATATCTGTCATAGAATGATTCAATTATACTTGATTCTAAGGTTTTTGATTCCTGATACCCTCGACATATATAGTAATAAACCTTGGCTCCATGATAGCGCATATAATTATATCTATCCAAATGCCAGTATTCATTATACCTGTCATTGATGGTGTTTATCAGATTTCTCTAATGCTCTTTTAACCGTCTCTGAATGTTATCAGTTTTTCCTATATAGATTACTTTTGATTGTCCTATAGGGTATATAAACTTTGTCTTAAAAGCAACTATTATATAGACTCCTGGCTTTGATGGTAATTCAGACAAATCATTTTCCTCCAGATTATCTATTGGTTTATTGCAACCACAAACAGGTCTGAAATCCTTTATAAATACTAAATCTCTTTTCATTTCTTAGCTTAAATTGATTTTTTTCAAATGTTTAAATAACAATTCGTCTAAATTTACTTTAAGAAATTCTGATATTACAGATTGGATTGTGTGTCTTATTTGTAAGCCATTCAGACACTATTGTAGGATTTATCTCCAACTGTTCTTTAAGTCATCGCCGTTTTATCAACATATTTAATTCAGTCTTTAATCTACACAAATTTGCTCAATATACAAAGATATTGATTTAAACGATTATTTCATGATTTCATAACAATTATAATTTATCTTAAATTCATATTCATCAATTATAAGCTATAAAACTTATAACTCTAAATTATAAGCTAATCAACTTATATTTTTCTCCTTTGCAACATATAGTTCTATGTAAATAATCCGTTTCTTACAAAATGACACTTTGCCATTTACCCCCTTCTATACTCCCTAATTACCGCCCTCCCTTCGATTTCTTTCCAAATAATGAAAATCTGAGCAATAAAAATACAGATAGAACCCTCTTATACAAGAACTTAAACAACAATATGACAAAAATAAACGAGGAAAATCTGGAAAGGAAAACACTGGAAAAAGAACAATAAAAACAAAATCCATTGCTTCGGTTTCACGAGATCGGCATCAGAATTTCATGAGATCGGGAAGAACTTTTCATGTCATCGGCATCACATCGACGTGTATCCCTGAATATAATCGCATAAAAAACAGTATAACAGAATAAAAATAGAGGACCTAAAAGGTAGAATAAAAGAAAAACAGAACAAATATTTTTTCTATTTCGCAAAATGCTCCAATTAAGCAAGAAAGGAAAAATGATGTTTTTAAAGCAAAAAGATAGCAAAAACGCGCCAAAGACTATCTTTCAGTAAAATCATCGTTAACCAAACAGCCACGTATTGAAAGGGAGACAGACGGTATCGAACCCGGCCAAAAAAGACTTCTGCTTGTCAGGATAGCATTCCCGACAGGCAGAAGCCTTATGCTTCAGAAGTGGTCTGACCCAAAGTTTCTTGATTAAAGCAAGTCGGTCGGACGGATCAGAAGCCTGCAAACAAGTTGCTGAAAAAATCTGCAATCACGGTGCCGATATGGGCCGCGAGCTTCAGCAGATAATAGATAGCCACACAGAACAGGATAATCATGATTCCGGTCCAAATGGCTTTCCGGTTTACTTCCTGAATCACTTCCTTGTCATCTTCGACAAAACCGACAATCAGTCTGCGGTTCTGCACAAAAGAACGATTGAACACATCCACGATGTCACCGATCCAAAAGGGAATCAGTCCTAAGGCCACATCGCGCAACACATTGAAAATGACGGCAAGGGTCAAAGGCAGGGAACGGACCTTGCACGCGGCCACATAAATGAAAGGGAAAACGAAAACCGAAGTCAGCATATCGCCTATTCCCGGGGCAAAGAATCCGATAATCGGATCGAGAAAGAATTTGTCCATCCATTTGGCAATGGCTTTTGTAGCCTTGTAGGATGAAGATTTTTCGATTTCCGTACGGCGCTGTTGTTTCTTCATCTGCCGTTGCTGCTCCAGCTGCATGGCACGTTCCAGATGTTCCTGTTCCTTGGCGTTGTCCAGTCCTAAATCCTGCTGGGCCTGACGCCTTCTGTTGCTTTGCATTTCCTCACTCATAATTCAATTGTTTTAGTTCCGTTAATCAATTCATCCAGATCTTCCTTGCGAATCAGGTCATTGTTGTCGCCCACCAGAGCTAACAGTCCTTTCTTCAACTGTTCGTGGTCCTGAGCAGTATTCAGCTGGCGCAGCGTCTTCATAAGTACGGCACTCCGATTGTCTATTTGTTTCAGATAGTCACGGAAACGGTTTTGTAATGTGGCCAGTTCCTGACGGTATTTCTGATCAGCAATGGTTTGTTGCACTTTCATAGCTTCCAGACGGGCGGCTGCTTCCAAAAAGTCGGTAGCCGTCTGGAGCGTCTGATTGCCGGCTGCTGTCAGCTGAACCAGATCCTGCTCGGACAGGTTGCTTTCCGGCATGGGCGATGCCACGACTTCGCCAGTTGGGCCATGCATTCCGGAATCGAGAGCAGACTTTGCTTGAGATATTGTAGCAACCGAAGTGGCCATATCTTGCATCATCTGCGGACTCACTGAGACATTCTCCCGAATGGCCTGAGCAAACACGCCGATCTTCCGGCTGAGTTCCTCGGGCAAACGGATATCCTGCCGGTCGACGGTCACTGTTTTCGTCAACGAACGGTCCAATTTGGTATTGGCGATACGCCGACCTAAGCGCAACAGATTGATCATCGCCTCCAGATGCGGCAGCAATTGAAGCCGAATATCCTGATCCACCCGAATCTGTTTCATGATGGACTCGTTCTGCAGCCGGAGTTCCCGAAGCAGCCGACCATGCTCCACCTGATGTTCCTTCAAAACGGCTTGCAGCCGAGTGAGCTCATCACCGTCAAGTTTTACATCGACCTGCAACTGTTCATATTGCGTGATGACAGGGCGACAGGCCTGATTCCATTCATAAACGTTTCTATTATAAGAACGGTTTGCAGCACCGAAAGTCAGCCAGTTTTTCAGGAAAAACGGTTTTGCCGGTTTGCTCTGCCGGGCGTCCTGATAAGGAACTTGCATGCTGGCAAGCAGCTGGTTGCATGCTTCAATCCGGGCAGAATAACCGGCGATGTTCATCTCCTCATCACTCATCGCCTGCTCCAGACGCTTTTGCTCGTCCAAAAGTATGTCGCGCGCGTCCTTGAGTTTCCGGAGCTCATCATTCTGATAAAGCAGGTCAGTCAGCCGCTGCCATTCTTCCGTAAGCACCTGACCGGCATATTTGCAGAAAGCTTCTGCTTCGGGAATAGCTATATCGTTCAGGGATTTGTAGATGACGCACAACCGCCCCAAATCGCCTTTGATAAGCGTAGCGTCGTGGTGCACACTGTTTTTCAGAAGCAACAGTTCCTGTTTCAGATTGGCCACCTGTTGCCCCGTCTCCATATAATGCGAAAGCATATTCAGACCGGCAAGCAACAGTCCTGCCTGCTTACTGCCGGCAGTACGGTAGGCAATGCCGGCTGATTGCAAGGATTGCGCGAAACTTTCCGTAATCTCCGACATCAGCACAGAACACTTTTCGCTGATCTGATGATATTCCAGTTGTACCTGCTGCAACATGGTCCGGACATCCAGATACTCAATCGTGTCGAAATCAAAAAGTTCGGGAGCCACCGCCTTGATGGAATCGCCGAAAGCATCCGTGAGCACCAGAGAATAGCGTCGGTAAATATCGCAGATGTAAGCGCGCAATTTCACGAAATCGGCAATCAATAGCTGAATCTGCTGCTTGGCATCGTCATAATGGCCTACCATAGCGGCATATTTATTGAATACAGTCGTAGCTTCCTGCCGGACCTGCTCCACACCTTTAGTTCCGATAATGGTACCGGCCAGATTACTGCCGGCACGGACGGCTTCTTCACGCACAACATCGGTCAGGGTTTTCTCTACCGTAGTCAAAGACTGGTTCCAGTCCGACAGGCGCTGCAATTCCATTTCGAACAGACGGTCGGTTTCGTTTTCTGCAATCAGTCCGTCGGCCTGACAGACATCAACCAGCAGACTTTTACGCTCATTATCATAAAAACAGGTCCTGATTTTTTCATTCTGATTGAAGTAGCGGTAGGCCTCCCATACGAAAAGACCCACTTCGTAACAGTCGTTCGGAATACCGAATGCCTGCAAATCATAAGCTAAGTCGGCCCGGGTATACACCGTCTGTCCTTGCTCGGCCAGCTCACGGATTTTCTGATAAATCTTTAGTTTGTCCATAATCTACTTTTCTTGAATTGAGTTCATCTTGATGTTTCCTTTCGTTTCTGTTGTCATGCACAAAGTCCCCCCTTTCTGATCTGAATCTTTAGTCTGGTTTGCCAGCGCCAGTCGGAAAGCGTGCATCATGCCTTCGTAATTCTCTTCATAACCAATCCGAGCACTGGGATGATAGCTGTTGATGACCCATTTACCGGTTGAAGGGGAATAATAGATCCACTCGCCCGTAGACGGTACGACCTGAAGATCGGTGAGATACTGAGAACGCACAAAATCCAGAATCAGATTCGTATCCTTCGCACAACCGCAACAGAGGAGAACATCGGCATCGTATAGGGCAATCTGCTGTTTCAGAAACTCGGAATACGTATTCAGATAGGACGACAACAGCGCATTGCTGATGCTGGAACCTCCGCACTGCTTTTTGCAATTGACATGCGCAATAGGAGCCGTTTCGAAAAAAGGACCGGTGATTTCCATGTTGCGTGCCGTCTGAAAATCGGGGGCAGCATCGGCTGTCGTCTGCAACAGACCATAACTCCACATACGCAGGTTCTTGATGAACGGCACGCCATGCTGATAAGAAAAGACGGCTTTGTTCTGACGGCCTGTTTCCTGCCGGATGTTCCAGGCTTCCGTGTCGTTCAAATCCTTCGTCAGAATCAGTAACCGGCGCGGAGCATTCAGCCACCTCTCTTCTTCGTCTCCCTCTTTTCGATGCCAGGCACCGTCAGCGAAATAAATCTCTCCCCGCCATAGCAGTCCATCCTCTGAAAATTCTTCGACGTCATTCCTGCGCTCCGCAAACCGGCGCCATTCGTCGAGGATTTGCTGTTCCATTTGTTTCAGTTTCCCCATAATGCAATCGTTTTTTTCAGAGGAATCAGCCTCTGGACTGACATGCTTTACTCAAAAGCTGCAGTACAAAAGTAGTGGATAAACAACAAAAAAAGGAAGAAAAAACCTATCCAAAAATTATTTCTTCCTTTTCGTACATAATAACCTGGAAATATGAGTATTAAAAAACAGCGCTCACTAATTTGTTCCTAATAAATGCGTATCGGAATGCCAAAACCGGACCACTCCGTTTCTCAGATAGACTTCCTCTTCTTTTTGACCCGATCAAACACGGATTTCATCTTCTTGATTTTATCATCATCTGCATGTTTCGATATTTGATAATGACCGGGTTCGTAACCGAACATTTTGGTCAGACCGACGTTGATTCTGCCGGGGACATCAAAATGCTCTTTAATCAGCTCCACAAAGATTTCTTTGTGCATCCGGCTGAAGCCGGGACTAAAATCCAATCTGTTGCCTTTCCGGACAATCAGTTTTCGGGTGGCACACTGTTTGAGAAGTGTCACAATATCCTTTATGCTCGAATACCCACGTTCCCGTATAGGATTCATCAAAACGTCATGCTCATACACGGTTTTTATTTGGAACTGGTCCACGGCATGCGGATCATTGAAACTCCGGATCATCAACGCCTTCAACCACGCTGTATTGAGCTTTTCGGATACAAAAGTGTATCGCTGCAACAATGTTTTCATCAGTTTCGGATCACTTCGTTGTTCCGCTCCGTAGCAGGCAAAAAGATAGGCCGATATGATGGGCATATTCATCATACCGACATACTGAAGTTCATTGTGTTCCTGCAGGCAATCCCTTATTGCCTCATTCCAGACAATCACAATCTGTGGCTTGAGCTCGTCCAGGACTTCTTTGAAAACCCCATAATCGGCATCAAACAACGGTTCGTTTCCGTTATAAGGCGGCGTATAACCATCAGGCCAATAATGCTGGATGTAATTGGTAAAAGCCACCTGTTCCCAAAAATCGCGTTTCTCCTGCTCCGTCAGATGATCGCGTTTGTCCAGCATCAGATAGGTAAAAGCATCATACGAGGGATAAGGAAAACCTTCGAGATAGGATTCTATTTCGATTTCATTGCTATTGGACAATTTATAATAATCACGACCGTCTTTATTCGTATAGCAGGGACAAGCATCGTCCATTGCCCGAATGCTGTCGCTCGAAGCACAGGCTTCTTTTAAATGTGGGCAATCGGCATAAGGACAATAAAAATGAGATCCCAAGATCAGCGTTCTGATTCCACCAAAACCCGATTCGTAATTCGCTCCTTTTCTCGGGTTAAAAAAATATTTTTTCATACATTCTCATCCTTTTTCGTCAGCCATCGCGCCACAAGCTGCTCCGTACGCTCCCACAATTCGTCCGACTGCGGATGATGCAGGTATTGTGGCGACAACGTCTTGGGACGTCCGCTGGCAAACAAGCCACCCGTTGTCGTAGCCCATTCGGCATCGAGCAACAGGCGGATGGCCGTATCGGCCCCTTGACGGGGCGTACGGATAAAGGGACGGAAGAAGATGTCGGTCAACGGATCGAACCATTGATGCATCGTAATGATGTCGGTCGAAACTATACCCGGATCGGCCGCGTTCACCGTGATGCCCGACGCCCGGCACATTTCGGCCAGCTTCAGCGTGAAAAGAGTCAGAGCCAGTTTCGTGTTGCTGTAAATCGGAATACGCCAGAAACCGCCCTTCCGGCCCATCGTAAAAAAATCGGGAAACTGCAACTTGCCGATAGCATAGGTACACGACACCATATTGACGATACGGCTGCCGGCCGACATGAGGGGCAACAACTTTCGGGTCAGCAAATAAGGACCCACATAGTTGACACTCACCGTACGCTCCAGCCCGTCGGCCGTCGTTCGCCGTGCGGTTTCCATGGTTCCGGCATTGTTCATCAGCAGGGCTATCGGACGGGCGCGCCGCAACAGGTTGTCGGCCACTGCGGATACGAGATCCAGCGAAGCCAAATCCAAATACAGGCACTCAATCTGTCCGTTGCCCGTTTCGGCAATAATCTGCCGACGCACTTTTTCTGCCTTATCCCTGTTCTTACAGGCCATCACAACAGGATATCCCGCCTGAGCCACGGCACGGGTGATCTCCGACCCCATACCACCATCGGCTCCCGTAATGACAGCTAAACCTTTCTTCTCCATAAACGTTCTCTCCCACAAGGTTTATCCACGTTGTTCCAATTCATCAATTTCCCGTTGCACAGCTGGCGGCAAGGGTTCCTTCAGATGGCAGTGACAGGCCATATCGATGGAATACATCCGGGCGATGCAATAATTGCTGTGCCGACAACCGCAACGGGCCTGCTCCTCGCGCTGCATGCGGTTTACGAAGTCGGGCTCGTGAATCAGGGCACGCCCCATCTGGACGGCCTCAAAACCATCGTTGAGCACTTCGTCGATCTTTTCCCGGGCCACAAGACCGCCGACATAGACAAGCGGTATCCGGATGCGTTCCCGGAACTTCAGGGCATCTTCCAGAAAATAAGCTTCACGGAAAGGCACGGCAGGAATCATGAAACGGCCGGCCAGCCGTACGCCGTACTTGAGCCACCAGCAGTCCATGTAATGCGTCATGGTGTGGATGGGCATCTCGCCGCGCATGACATACATCGGCGCCCGGCTGACAAAACCGCCGCTCAACACCAGCGCATGCGCTCCGCTCTGCGCCAGACGTTCGGCCACCTGCAGACTTTCGTCGATCTCCATGCCGCCCTTAAAGCCGTCGCGCATGTTCATCTTGACGAATACAGCCAAATCGTCTCCGGCGGCTTCCATCACTTCCGACAGGACCATATCCATAAAACGCATCCGATTAGCCAGCGAACCGCCATACTCATCTTTCCGATGATTGGTGTATGGCGACAGAAACTGACTGATCAGATAACCGTGTCCGGCATGAATTTCAACGGCATCAAAACCGGATTCACGGGCCAGACGGACTGCATCGCCATAGGCCCGGGCCAGTCCGGGGAGTTCGGCCGCACGCAAACCGCGGACAAACGTGGGCGAATAAAGATTAAAACCGGTACTGGCTCCAACGGGCATACAGCCGCAGATGCTCTTGTGTGACATGTTGCCGCAATGGCCCAGCTGAATGCCGGCTGCAGCTCCTTCTGCATGGACCGCGTCGGTCAGCCGGCGCAGACCGGGAACGATTGCCGGGCGCATCCAGAGCTGACGGTCGAACGACAGACCGCTCTGGCAAACCGCAGCATAAGCCACCGTGGTCATTCCGATGCCACCGGCCGCCACAGAATGATGATAATCTAATAACTGCTGTGAGGGAACATTGCCGGGACACATGCTTTCGAAAGCGGCAGAACGGATGGTGCGGTTGCGCAAAGTCAACGGTCCGAAAGTCACCGGCGTAAAAAGTTTGGATTTCATGATTTCGATTTTTCAGATTAATATATAAACGGGATCAGTCGCTTACGCCGACCTACCCGACTGCCGAACTCAGCCAGATAACGCTTGCGGATGGCGTGCGCCCGGGGTGCTAAATTAGCAAATGTCCACCAGACGAAAACCCATGCTGCCGGCGAGGCGGTCAGCAAGGCAAAACCGGTCCATTCGACCAGTTCGCCAAAATAATTGGCCGACGTCACGTAACGGTACAAACCCTTTTCGGGCAGATAGTGTGCCGTGTCGCCCGGCTGACGCAAATGACGGATGACATGATCCGAATGCCAATTGATGGCCAGACCGGAAAAAAAGACAAGCAACCCGATCCAGGCGTGAGGATGCAGAAAATAACGGAATCCCTCGGACGCGTAATCAACCGACGGGAAATAGAAAAGGCCACCAGCCTGCATCAGTCCGTTCAACACATTGAACACGATGCCCATCGACATGATCGATACCGGCATCTTGCTCTTGCCTGTGATCAGAAACGGAAACACAAAAGAGCGCTGAAAATAGTGCAACTCGAACAACAGGAAGAAGACAAACACCGGAATGGAACATCCCACCCCGCTCATCCACCATAGAACAAGCATGACAACAAACACGGGCATCTCCATCAGCATCCAGGCCCATCGGTTGTCCAAAGCATAGCCCCAGGCCGAGGTCCGGAAAAGGCCGTAACCGGCACGGACGAAATAAAGGGCAATAAAAACTGCCAGCGCACAGGCACTCATGCCCCAAAGAAAAATTTGAAAAGCTGCATGCGACATAATCACTGTTTTTAGAAATGAAGCAAATATACATTTAATTTATCAGGAACAGACTTTCCTGAACAAAAAAAATTCCATATCTTTAACTCTGAAAACAAAAACGACATGGAACAAGCCCCTCACTTATTGGTTTACAAAGCTTCGGCCGGATCGGGAAAGACATTCACACTGGCCGTACAATATATCCTTCAGCTCATCGAAGACCCTCTGGCTTACCGGCGCATTCTGGCCGTAACGTTTACCAACAAAGCCACCACGGAGATGAAAGAACGAATCTTGAGTCAGCTCTACGGCATGGCCACAGGCGATGAGGCTTCGGAAGGCTATCTGGCAGAGATACGTAAATCGAGCGGAAAAACAGATTCGCAAATCCGACAAGCGGCCCGGCAGGCGCTGAACAACATTATTCATGACTACAGCCGTTTCCGGATCGAAACGATCGATTCATTTTTTCAGTCGGTCATGCGCAATCTGGCCCGGGAATTAGAACTGGGTGCCAATCTTTCCATCGAACTGAACAATGCAGACGTGCTGAGCGATGCCGTGGATCTGATGCTGGAAAAATTAGACCGGAATTCACCCGTACTGCAATGGCTACTGGAATATGCGGAAGAGCGTATTGCCGAGGATAAACGCTGGAACATGGCCGGTGAAATCAAGAGCTTCGGAATGAACATATTTAATGAAACCTATTTGGAACAGGGCGAGCCGCTCCGGGAAAAGCTGAAGGATCCGAAATTCATCACCAGCTACCGGCAGGAACTGAACGACTTGCGTGAAGAAGCACTGGACCAGATCAAGGGATTCAGCACACACTTCCGGGAAGTACTGGAGCGCCATGGACTGACACCCGACGACCTGAAAAACGGAAGCCGGGGCATCGGCAGTTATTTCCGAAAACTGGAAGCCGGTTCGCTCGGAGACGATTTGCGCAACAAGACAACCACCGACTGCCTTGCCGCCCCCGAAAACTGGACCAGCCGGACATCACCCAACAAGGAACTGATCGCCAGTCTGGCTGAAAACGAGTTGATGGACATTCTGAAAGCGGCAGAGGCCATGCGACCGAAAACTAATCTGCTTGTCAACTCATGTGATCTGTCGCTGAAACATCTGAACAACCTGCGCTTGCTTATTTATATGGATCAGGAAGTGCATCTGCAGAACAATAGGCACAACCGTTTTCTACTTTCGGACACCAATGCCCTGCTCCACCGGCTGATTCACGAGGGGGATGCGTCGTTCATCTATGAAAAGATCGGTACGACCATAGACCGGGTGATGATCGATGAGTTTCAGGATACCTCACGATTACAGTGGGAAAATTTCCATCTGCTGCTCGAAGAGTGCCTGGCACAGAAAAACGGCAGTCTGATCGTGGGCGACATCAAACAGAGCATCTACCGCTGGCGGGGCGGCGACTGGAAGATCCTGGCCGGCCTGGAAAACGATCCGGATTTCCGGGTAAGAACCGTACAACTCGAAACGAACTGGCGCAGCGAGGCCCGGATCATAGATTTCAACAATAATATATTTGAAACGGCCTGCCGGGTTTTAAACGAACGAACCAACGAAGGAACAGAACCCGACGGCAACGAAACGACTTGCGCACCGTTGGTGAACGCATACCGTGACGTGCGTCAGCTTTGCAACAAAAAAGAGGAAAACGGATTTGTCCGGCTCTCGTTCATCCGGGACTCGAAAGATCTGCCTTATCCGGAAGTCCTGCTGCACCAAATGACCGAGACCGTGGAACAGCTTGTCCAAACAGGAATCAACATTAACGACATCGCCATTCTGGTACGCAAGAAGAAGGTGATTCCGGACATTGCCGACTACTTTGACAAACATACTCCTTACCGGATCGTCTCGGACGAAGCTTTCCGTCTGGATGCTTCCCTGGCTGTCTGCATGATGATCGACGGATTACGCTATCTGGCCAATCCGGACGACCGCATCGCCTGCGCCCGCCTGGCCGTTGCCTATCAAAAAGAAATCCTGCACCGGCCGGCCGATCTGAACACGATCCTACTGAACCGCGTAGAAAATTTCCTGCCCGAAGAGTTTATCAACCGGATCAGTATCTGGCGACTGATGCCGTTATACGAACTGCTCGAAAAACTGTTCGTACTGTTCGACCTGAAAGAAATCCGGGAACAGGATGCCTATCTCTGTGCTTTCTATGATGCCGTGACAGAATATCTGCAGGACCAGTCGTCGGAACTGACAGCATTCCTGACCTATTGGGACGAAACGATGTGCGGGCGCACCATTCCTTCCGGCGAAATGTCGGGCATCAAGATCCTGTCCATCCACAAATCAAAAGGTCTGGAATTTCATACGGTTCTGATTCCGTTCTGTGACTGGAAAATGGAAAACGAGACGAACAATCACTTAGTGTGGTGCCCGGTACCGGAAAAATATGAAGATCTCGAACCATTCAACAAATTGGACCTGACGCCGGTAAACTATTGCAAGATCATGAACGAATCCATCTATCGGGACAGTTATCAGGAAGAACGGCTCCAACTTTGGGTTGACAATCTGAACCTGCTCTACGTGGCCTTCACCAGAGCGTGCAAAAACTTGATCGTGTGGGCCAAATCGGATACGAAAGGAACTGTAGCCGAACTGCTTCAGGAAGCGTTGGGACAAATGAAAACTCCCCAAATGAAGCTTCAGACCATAACGATTGAACTCCCTGCCGACGAAACGAAAATGGAGAAACAGTTTGATGCGGAAGAAACGACGAATGTCGCAAGTACGGAAATCTGCGTTTATGAATATGGCAACGTGATGCCTTCAAGCTGCACGAAAAAAGAATCCGACACATCCGGAAACAAGTTGAGCCGGCCGAGTGAAGACCTGCCCATCCACATCGAATCGCTCGAAACGGACATAGACTTCAAACAGTCCAACCGTTCTGCATCATTTATCGCCGGGGAAACGGACGAACATTCCCGCGACTTTTATATCAACAGAGGACAATTATTGCATTACCTGTTCGCATCGGTCAAAAAAGCAACAGATCTGGACAAGGCCATCGAGAAGCTGAAATTCGAAGGTGTCATTGAAACTGAAGAACAGGAAAAAGAAATAGTCCTCATCGCCAGCAAGGCACTGACACAACCGGAAATCAGCAAATGGTTCGACGGAACATGGGAGGTCATCAACGAATGTTCGATCATCTACACCCTGGATGACGGAACAGTCAAAACGGAACGGCCGGACCGGGTAATGCAGAAAAACGGCGTGGTCGTGGTGCTTGACTTTAAATTCGGCCGAAAAAAAACAGCATATCAGCAACAGGTTGCAGGATATATGCAACTACTCCGCCAAATGGGACACGAACGGGTGGAAGGCTATGTCTGGTATGTCTACCTGAACGAACTGGAACCTGTTGTGGAAATCTGCTGATACCCATTGCACATTGAACAAGACAACACATCGATCTCAAACTCCAACAGCATGGAAACATTCTTAAAACAAGTAGCCTACGATTTATACGACAAGACGGGTGGTGACCTGGTACACACTGCCGTGGTCTTCCCGAACAAACGTGCCGGACTTTTCTTCAATGAATATCTGGCCCAGAAAGCCGACCGGCCCATATGGTCGCCGACTTACATCAGTATCAGCGAACTGTTCCAACAAGGTTCCAGTTGGCAGATCGGCGATCCGGTGAAGTTGGTCTGTGAGCTTTATAAGGTGTTTCAGGAAGTGAGCGGAAGCCAAGAAACTCTCGATGAATTCTATTTCTGGGGCGAACTCCTGATCAGCGACTTTGACGACGCGGACAAGAATTTAGTGGACACGGACAAGCTTTTCAGCAACCTGCACGATCTGAACCAGCTGAGCAGCAGTGAGGATTTTCTGGAGAAAGGACAGCAAGAAGCGCTCAGTCAGTTTTTCCGGAACTTTTCCATGGAACAGACTACGGAACTCAAACAGCGATTCACAAACCTCTGGAATAAGCTTGGCCTGATCTATACCCGCTTCAAGGAATGCTTGCTGCAACAAAACCTGGCCTATGAAGGGATGCTCTACCGAAGTGTCCTGGAACAGATCGACACGGAACAATTGCCCTACGAGCGTTATGTTTTTGTCGGATTCAATGTGCTGAACCAAGTGGAACATGCACTTTTCAGCAAATTACACCATTGTGGCAAGGCCTTATTCTATTGGGACTACGATACATTCTATCTGAACCGGTATCCGCACGAAGCCGGAGAATTCATCCGACGCAACCTGCATGACTTTCCTTCGGAATTACCCCAGGAACTGTTTGACAACCTGAACAGGATCAAAGAAATTACCTATATCAAATCACCGACCGAAAACGGACAAACTCAGTATTTGCCCCAATGGATCCGTGAACACCTGACCGAACAGGAAAAGGAAACGGCCGTTGTTCTGTGCAACGAAGCCTTGCTGCAACCCGTACTTCATGCGTTGCCCGAAAATATCCGGCACGTAAACATCACCATGGGGTTCCCATTGTCGCAAACCCCGACCTTCAGCTTTATCCATGCCTTGCTGCAACTACACACTGCCGGCTACAATCCGGGTAACGGACGATACCTCTTCGATGAGGTAATCAGCGTACTGAAGCACCCTTATACCCGACAAATGTCCGCAGCGACGGTTCCGCTTACCGAAGAGCTAATCCGGAAAAACCGATTCTATCCGTTACCCGCAGAATTGGGACGAGACGAAGCCCTCACGGAAATATTCACACCATGCCGCAGCAATGAGGAGATCTGCAAATTAATCACGAATGCCCTGAAAAGAGTGGCACAAATCTATCAAACGGCATCTGCTACCATGCGAACAGCTTCCGAAACTGACAAGGCTTATGACCAGCTTTACCGCGAAGCATTGTTCCATGCTTATACCACAGTGACCCGTTTCCATACGCTTGTCGAAAGCAAGGATCTCATCGTAGGACAGTCCACTTTTGTCCGACTGCTCGAACGGGTTCTCTCGGCTTCGAACATCCCGTTCCATGGTGAACCGGCTATCGGTATGCAAGTGATGGGCGTGCTCGAAACACGAAATCTGGACTTTCGCCATCTGATCCTGCTTTCGGTGAACGAGGGCCAGTTACCCAAGGCTGGCGGCGAGGCATCATTCATCCCCTACAACTTGCGCAAGGCATTCGGCATGACCACAATCGACCATAAAATTGCCGTTTATGCCTACTATTTCTACCGGCTGCTCCAAAGAGCGGAACATGTGACCTTACTCTATAACACTTCGAGCGAAGGTCTGAACCGGGGCGAGATGTCGCGATTCATGCTCCAGTTTCTGGTCGAATGGCCACACGACATCCAACAGAAAAACCTGAAAGCCGCTCAGTCGCCACAAGACTCGGAACCAATCTGCATTGCAAAAACTCCTGAAATCATGAAACGAATGCAGGAGATCTTTGATATTCGTGTCAACGAGAACGCCTTACTTTCTCCTTCTGCTCTGAACTGTTACTTAGACTGCCCGTTGAAGTTTTACTATCAATATGTAGCGCAGCTTTCTGCTCCAGACGAAGTGAACGCGGAAATCGATTCGGCCAAGTTCGGAAGCATCTTCCATTATGCTGCAGAACATATTTATAAGGATCTGACCGAAGCAAACGACGCCGTATCGGGAAATGATCTGGAAGCATTGCTGAAAGACAAAAGCCGGCTTCGCCAATATGTAGATAATGGATTCCGGGAACTGTTTTTTCAGATCCCCCAGAACGAACGACCGGAATATAACGGCCTGCAGTTGCTGAATTCAGAAGTAATCTGTCGCTACATCGCACAACTGTTGCGTATAGACAAGACATATGCTCCTTTCCATTTCATAGCAGCAGAAAGAAGAGTCAACGAAGAAATTTCAGTCCGAACACCGAAGGGAATCATTAAGACACGCATCGGAGGCATCATAGACCGCATGGACCAGAAGGACAATACGCTGCGCATTGTTGATTACAAAACTGGCGGACAGGCTGACTGTCCGGCCAACATAGCATCATTGTTTATTCCGGACAAGAAACGATCGAACTATGTTTTCCAAACGTTTCTCTATGCTGCCATCGTTTGCAACAAACTACGCATAGCCGGACGCAACACAAAAGTAGCACCGGCCTTGCTTTACATCCATCAAGCGGCTGCAGATGACTACTCACCGGTCATCGAGATGGGGGAACCAAGAAAAAAGAAAGAGCAAATTGACGACTTCAGCCAGTATGAAGAAGCGTTCCGCGAAAAACTTAACCAGCTGCTCGAAGAAATCTTCAATCCGGCAGGGGCATTTCCACAGACGGAAATTGAAGAAAAATGCACTTACTGCGATTTTAAAGGATTATGCAAGAAATAAACCTTGAGCGACAAAGAATAGCGAACGGGATCAAAACTATAAAACAGGATTCAAAACAAAATTAATTATGGGAATATTGAACAACATTCTGGGCAACGCAACCGAAGTCCATTTAAACGAAATACAGAAAGAATTTGCCCCTTTGCTGGCCGACAACGAACAACTGGAATGTGCTTTCCGCATATTCCGGGACAAATGGGTGTTCACGAACAAACGACTGATCATGCTCAACGTTCAGGGTATCACGGGCAGCAAACGGGAATATCATTCCATCCCTTACCAATCTATCGCCCATTTTGCCATTGAAACAGGCGGAACGTTCGATGACGATTGCGAAATGAAAATCTGGATTTCCGGACAATCAGAACCATTTCTGCAGGAATTCAAAAAAGGGACAGACCTGCAGGGTATTCAAAAGATGCTGGCAAAACATCTTTTTCAGTAAGTGTCCAGTGCATACGCAGTCATTGAGTACATGCAAACTTAAAACAGAATCAACAGATTAATTCACGAACAGCAAGATAAGCAAACAAACCAAGAATCAAAACAGTATAAAGAAAGAGCCCGTTTGGGAAGAACAAAAATACATTCCCAAACGGGCTCTTTCTGCATATCAGCATGCTCACTACTTTCCCAACAGATGCTTCAACGCTGCCAGAGGAGCATAGAAAAACATACGGGGTCCCATCGTACGCATCACCAGACGGATACGATCGCGCATCTCGGGTTTATAGCAATGCACGGGACAACGACTACAAGCGGGCTTACCGTCACCATACCGGCATCGGTCCAGACGGGCATGGGCATACGTTAAAAGCGAACGGCAAGAGGCACACAGGTTGGTATTGCCTTCAATATGCCTGCAATAAAGGCGAATCATCAGCTCGACCGTAGCCTTTTCTTTCTCAATCTTTGTTTTCATACATTCTTCTGTCAGAAAAAGGAATGACCTGATATTACCAACAATCATAAGGATCATTTCCGTGGTGGAAATACATCACGGTAACGCTCACGGATTTCCCGTATCCGTTCAGACGAAAGCGGTTCAACGTTCTTCAACGGATAGTCCAGCCCTAATTCTTCATACTTAAACACACCCATGGTGTGATAAGGCAACCACTCTATCTTCTGAATCACGGAATACGGACGCAAATAATCCACCAGAGCATCCAATGCCGCATCATCGTCCGTCAATCCGGGCACAACGACATGGCGCAACCAAACGGCAATCCCCCGACGCTGCAATTCGTCGAGCAACAACAAAGCATTCCGCCCGTCACTACCACAGACCTTTCGGCAAAGGTCCGCATCAAGTGCCTTGATATCGAGCAACACCAGATCGGTATAATCCAATACAGCCAATGTTTTCTCGTTGTAGATCGCTCCCGATGTGTCGAGCGCCGTATGCAGTCCCGCATCCTTGCAAAGACGGAAATATTCACGAACGAAATCGGGCTGCATCAATGGTTCACCACCGGTGACCGTCACCCCCCCGCTTTTAATGAAGTTTTTATACTTCATCACCTCGTCCAGAAGTTCCTGTGGTGTATATTCATACTTCACAGCCCGATGCACATCCCACGTATCCGGATTGTGACAGTACTGACAACGAAGCGGACATCCCTGAAGGAAGGTCACAAAACGAATTCCGGGACCGTCAACGGTCCCGAAACTCTCTAAGGAATGTATTTTACCTTTAATCAAATTCATCCGATTAGTCTTTTCACAAAAGATTCTTTTCCGATCAGAAAGTTCGGGAACAGGACCCTGCAACTCTCTCCGGCATCAGAACGTAATTATAAAGAATGGTTAATCGTACGTGAAATCACATCCAACTGCTGCTCACGAGTCAACTTCACGAAGTTAACGGCATAGCCGGAAACACGGATAGTCAGCTGCGGATATTTCTCAGGATGCTCCATGGCATCGACCAGCAGTTCCTTGTCGAATACGTTCACGTTCAGGTGCTGGCCACCATCCGGTGTGAAATAACCGTTCAACAGGTTCACCAAATTCTCTACCTGCACGTCGCGCTCCTTGCCCAGCGTAGCCGGAGAAATAGCGAAAGTATAGGAAATACCGTCGTGTGCGTGCTGGAAAGGCAACTTGGCTACAGAGGCCAGAGCAGCAACCGCACCTTTCACGTCGCGTCCGTTCATCGGGTTGGCTCCCGGAGCAAATGGAGTACCGCCAGGACGGCCGTCAGGAGTGGTACCGGTTTTCTTACCATAAACCACATTACTGGTAATCGTGAGGATAGACTGAGTCGGAGTCGCATTACGATAAGTCTCGTGCTGACGGAGGTAATCCATGAATTTCTCCGTGATTTCGACGGCAATACGGTCGGTACGGTCGTCATTATTACCAAACGGAACATATTCGCCCTCACGCTCAAAATCTACAGCCAGACCACGCTCGTCGCGGATGACCTTCACCTTGCAGTCGCGAATGGCTGCCAATGAGTCGGCCACAATGGAAAGTCCGGCAATTCCCGTTGCACGAATACGTTTCACATCACCGTCGTGCAAAGCCATCTCATAAGCCTCATAGTCATACTTGTCGTGCATGTAGTGAATAATCTTCAAGGCATTGACATAAACCTTGGCCAGCCAGCGCATCATCTGCTCATATTTCTCCATCACTTCATTGTAGTCGAGATATTCGCTCGTGATCGGCTCGAACTTCGGAGCCACCTGAACACCGCTACGCTCGTCGCGACCGCCGTTGATGGCATATAGCAAACACTTGGCCAGGTTGGCACGTGCACCGAAGAACTGCATCTGCTTACCGATTTTCATCGGAGACACACAGCAGGCAATTCCGTAGTCATCGCCGTAATCAACGCGCATCAGGTCATCGTTCTCATACTGGATAGCCGAAGTGTCGATAGAAACCTTGGCACAGAACTTCTTCCAGTTCTCCGGCAACTTTTCTGCCCAAAGCACGGTCAAGTTTGGTTCAGGAGCCGGACCTAGGTTGTACAACGTATGCAAATAACGGAAACAGGTCTTGGTCACCAGTGTACGGCCATCTACGCCCATACCGCCCAAAGATTCAGTCACCCATACCGGATCACCCGAAAACAGATCGTTGTATTCCGGAGTACGCAAGAAACGAACGATACGCAACTTGATGATCATCTGGTCCACAAGTTCCTGAGCCTCTTCTTCAGTCAACTTGCCTTCTTTAATATCCTTCTCAATATAAATATCCAGGAATGTAGCCGTACGACCGATAGACATCGCAGCACCATCCTGATCCTTAACGGCTGCCAGATAAGCCAGATAGACGAACTGAACAGCTTCGCGGGCATCCTTTGCCGGACGGGTCACATCGAATCCGTAAGCTGCACACATTTTCTCGAAATCCTTCAAAGCCTTGATTTGCTCGGTAATCTCCTCACGGCTGCGGATAGTCTCCTCCGTCATTTCCTGAATGTCCAGACGATGCTGAAAATTCTTTTTCTCTTCAATCAAAATGGTAGTACCGTAAAGCGCAACACGGCGGTAGTCACCGATGATACGTCCACGACCATAAGCATCCGGCAGACCGGTAATGATCGCCGAACGGCGGGCCGCCAGCATTTCTTCGGTATATGCCGAGAAAACGCCCTCATTATGTGTCTTACGGTATTTCGTAAAGATCTCTTTGGTCATCGGATCCAAATGGTAGCCGTATGCTTCCAGACTGTTTTCTACCATGCGAATACCGCCTTTTGGGAAAATACCACGCTTCAGAGGAGCATCTGTCTGAAGACCGACAATAACCTCATTCTCCTTGTCGATATATCCCGGACCGTAAGTAGTTATTGACTGCGGGAATTTGGTTTCCGTGTCATAAACCCCTTTTTCGCGCTCCACCTTGAACATTTCTGTCAGTTTGTTCCAAACCTTACGGGTTTTCTCTGATGAAGGTTTCAAAAACGATTCATCACCTTCATACGGAGTATAGTTGTTCTGGATGAAGTCACGCACATTGATTTCCTTCTTCCAGACATTGCCCTTAAAGCCGGCCCAGCTTTCATTTGTAAAATCCATATCGTTAAATCTATAAATAATAATGATAGAATAAGATCATTTTTCTATTACGGGACAAAGTTACGAAAAATATTTGAAACGGCTTATACCCAAAAGCAGGTATTTTCATCTAAAAAATATTTTTATATGAATTTTGTAGCAATTACAAACAGCAGCCGAAAGTAAGCTATGAAGTCTTCAAACAACCCATAACGGTCATTTCCAAGCATCAATCTGACACGTATAACCCGGTCAGAAAACATCCAAAGAAAATGATCCCTGTGACAGATTATATTCAACAACGTTATGGACCGACCCATGGATTAACATCACCCGAACAAACCCGGTTCATGGACAAAAAGAAAAAACCGGCAACCGAAGAATTTTCAGAAATACTCTTTCCCCCATAAATAAGATTTCCTTATCTTTGCTCCTGTTCCCACCAATAAACATAAATTTATGGATCAGAACAAACAGGTTTCAATCAGAGAAATCACGGTATGGAATGACAAGGAACTGGCTGCACTCGAAAGACTGATGAGCACCTTAAGTCCTGGAATCCGCTATTCGAAAGATAACATCAGGCAGCTGCTCGACGCTCCGCAGAGTCATTTATACGGTCTGTATGAGAATGATGATCTGGTCGGTACTTTCACCATCGGCATCTACTACAGCCCTACCGGCTCAAAAGCTTGCCTCGAAGACGTAGCCGTCCTGCCGGAATGCCAGGGCAAGGGATATGGAAAACGAATGATGCAAAAGGTTCTGGACCTGCTCCAGGAAAAAGACATAAAACAGCTGCTACTGACTTCCAAACCGAGTCGTATAGCAGCAAACAAACTATATACCTCCATGGGTTTTCTACGAAAGGAGACCAATGTATATGTTGTGAAACTCGGATAATCAACCGAGAAAAGCTGTTTGTTCCAGCAATCATTTACCAACTGAAGGACTGCAAACTGCACAAACCACCTTGGTATCAAACCTCATCACCGGACCAGAATGCAAAGAATAAAATAATGACAAACTTGAAGGAGATCGAGGAAATGAAAACAGGCAGATGCAGCAAGGAATATTAAATAAGAACTTCCAAAATATTGTAACAGTCCGAAATCTTTTGTATTTTTGCCATAGAATAGCAATATTATAAAATCATGAATATTTTAGAGTTAAGCGAACAAGAGATTGTAAGACGCAACAATTTGAACGAAATGCGAGCTTTGGGCATTGACCCATATCCTGCAGCCGAGTATCCCACAAATGCCTTTTCTACGGACATTCGTAACGATTTTCAGGAAGGAGAAAAGCGAGAGGTATGCATCGCCGGACGCATGATGAGCCGGCGCATCATGGGTAAAGCCTCTTTTATTGAATTGCAGGACTCCAAAGGCAGAATTCAAGTCTATATCACCCGCGACGACATTTGCCCGGGTGAAAATAAAGATATGTATAACGTTGTGTTCAAGAAATTGCTCGACCTGGGCGATTTTATTGGCATAAAAGGTTTTGTATTTAAAACACAAACCGGCGAAATCAGCGTTCATGCACAGGAACTTACCGTTCTGGCCAAAAGCATCAAGCCACTTCCGATCGTGAAAATGAAAGACGGTGAAGTATACGATTCTTTCGACGACCCGGAATTGCGCTACCGCCAGCGTTATGTAGACCTGGTGGTAAACAGCGGCGTGAAGGAAACCTTCCTGAAGCGTTCCAAGATCTACAAATCCATGCGTGACTATTTTGACAAGGATGGATATACCGAGGTAGAAACGCCTATTCTGCAATCCATCCCCGGAGGAGCATCAGCCCGTCCGTTCATCACACACCATAATGCGCTCGACATAGACCTATACATGCGCATTGCCTGCGAGCTTTATCTGAAAAAGCTGATCGTCGGCGGATTTGAAGGCGTTTATGAATTCTCGAAAAACTTCCGCAACGAAGGTATGGACCGCAATCACAATCCGGAATTTACCTGTATGGAACTTTATGTTTCCTACAAGGATATCTACTGGATGATGAACTATACCGAAAAGATGCTCGAAAAAATTGCTCTTGATGTCAACGGTACGACACAAGTAAAAATAGGTGACAATATCATTGATTTCAAGGCACCATACAAACGAATCACCATTCTGGATGCGATCAAGGAAAAGACCGGCTATGACCTGAACGGAAAAAGCGAAGCCGAGATCCGCGACATCTGCAAGGCACTTCACTTGGATGAAGTCGACGAAACATTCGGCAAGGGCAAAATGATTGATGAAATCTTCGGAGAATTCTGTGAAGGTACATTTATCCAGCCGACATTCGTAACCGATTACCCGATTGAAATGTCGCCTTTGACGAAAAAACACCGTAACAATCCGGAGCTTACCGAACGTTTTGAGCTGATGGTCAACGGCAAGGAACTGGCCAATGCCTATTCTGAGCTCAACGATCCGATCGACCAGGAAGAACGCTTCCAGGAGCAATTACGACTGAGCGAGAAAGGCGACGACGAAGCCATGTTTATTGATCAGGATTTTCTGCGTGCCTTGCAGTATGGCATGCCTAATCTGGCCGGAATCGGCATCGGTATGGACCGCCTGACCATGTTGCTGACAGGCCAGACAACGATCCAGGAAGTGCTTTTCTTCCCGCAAATGCGTCCGGAAAAGAAAATACCGAAAGATAATGCCGCCAAATTTGCGGAAATCGGCATCGCTGAAGAACTGGTGCCGATCCTCCAGAAAGCAGGCTATAACCTTGTAAGCGACCTTCAGGGCATCAATCCACAGAAGGTACAGCAACAAATCGGCGAGATCATCAAGAAATACAAGCTGGAGATCACGAAACCCTCTGTCGATGAGGTAGCCGCATGGATTGAAAAACTGAATTAATCATCTTAGAAATTTCACATGGAGAATTGCGGAACCATAGCCATTATGGGAGGAGGCAGCTGGGCTACCGCCATCGCCAAAATGATGCTGGAGCGAAATGACTCCATATACTGGTACATGCGACGGGACGACCGGATAGAGGAGTTCCGTCGCCTGGGCCATAATCCGGCCTATCTGACCAGTGTCCACTTCGATGTGGAGCGTATTCAGTTTTCCTCGGATATCAACAAAATAGTGGAAAACTCAGACACTTTAGTATTTGTCACTCCGTCGCCCTATCTGAAAAGTCATCTGAAGAAACTAAAAATTAAACTTCGGGACAAGTTTATCGTGACGGCCATTAAAGGAATTGTACCGGACGAAAATCTGATCTGTTCTGAATATTTTCACCAGATATATAATGTACCCGACGAGAATCTGGCCGTCCTCGGAGGCCCGAGTCATGCAGAAGAAGTTGCTCTGGGACGATTGACCTACCTCACCGTAGGATGTGCCGACACGGAAAAGGCCCAGTGCTTTGCCGACATGATGGCCAGCGAATATGTCAAGACCAAAATCAGCGAAGACGTCATCGGCATTGAATACGCTTCCGTACTGAAAAATGTCTACTCCATTGCAGCGGGTATCTGCAACGGTCTGAAGTATGGCGACAATTTCCAGTCCGTTCTGATGTCGAATGCCGCTCAGGAAATGGACCGTTTCCTGAAAACGGTACATCCCATTGAGCGGAACATCATCGACTCCGTCTATTTGGGTGACCTGCTGGTGACCGGGTATTCCAATTTCAGCCGAAACCGTGTGTTTGGAACCATGATCGGAAAAGGCTACAGCGTCAAAAGCGCACAGATCGAGATGGAAATGATTGCAGAAGGATTTTATGGAACAAAATGCATGAAAGACATCAACAAGCATTATCATGTCAATATGCCGATCCTGGACGCTGTCTATAATATTCTTTACGAACGGATCTCACCCAGTATCGAAATCAAGCTACTGACCGATTCATTCCGATAAACACAAAATAAGATTTTATTCCAACTGATTTTAAAAACAAAAGAAATGAAGAACATTCAATTAGACATCACAAAAGCAGCCCAATTTTTGAGCACGGATGCCATCAACGCATGGGAACCGAAAGTCAAAGCAGCCCAAGTAGCCCTCGAACAAGGCACTTGTCCGGGTAACGACTTTTTAGGATGGCTTCATCTGCCTTCTTCCATAACCAAAGAATTCCTGGCCGAACTGAAAGCAACGGCCCAAGTCATCCGCGAAAACTGCGAAGTAGTCGTTGTTGCCGGAATTGGAGGCAGCTACCTCGGCGCACGCGCCGTCATCGAGGCTTTGAGCAACAGTTTCGAATGGCTCGTCAACGATGGCAAGAATCCGGTTATTCTTTTTGCTGGAAACAATATCGGAGAAGATTATCTGGCCGAGCTTTGCGATTATCTGAAGAATAAAAAGTTCGGTGTGATCAACATATCGAAGAGCGGTACGACGACCGAAACGGCACTCGCCTTCCGCCTGCTCAAGAAGCAATGCGAAGATCAGCGTGGTAAAGAAGAAGCCCAAAAAGTGATTGTTGCCGTAACCGATGCCAGAAAAGGTGCAGCCCGCACAACGGCCGATAAAGAAGGATACAAGAGTTTTGTCATCCCCGACAACGTTGGCGGACGCTTCTCCGTACTGACTCCGGTCGGACTGCTCCCTATCGCCATTGCCGGATTCGATATCGAACAGCTTGTAGCAGGTGCAGCCGACATGGAGAAAGCAACTGCTGCCGATGTTCCGTTCGCAGAAAATCCGTCGGCGATTTATGCCGCCTGCCGCAATGCGCTCTACCAGAACGGTAAGAAAATCGAAATTCTGGTTAACTTCCAGCCCAAGTTGCACTACATGAACGAATGGTGGAAGCAGCTTTACGGCGAATCTGAAGGAAAGGACGGCAAGGGCATATTCCCGGCTGCTGTGGATTTCACAACGGACCTGCATTCCATGGGACAGTGGATTCAGGAAGGCGAACGAACCATCTTCGAAACCGTCATCAGTATAGAACAACCCAACCATCACCTGCTCTTCCCGACAGACGAAGAGAACCTCGACGGACTGAACTTCCTGGCAGGCAAGCGCATTGACGAGGTAAACAAAATGGCAGAACTCGGCACGCAGCTGGCCCACGTAGACGGTGGAGTACCCAACATGCGACTGGTCGTTCCGGTTCTGAACGAATATTATTTAGGACAGATCATCTACTTCTTTGAAAAGGCCTGCGGCATCAGTGGTAATCTGCTCGAAGTAAACACATTCAACCAGCCTGGCGTCGAAGCTTATAAGAAGAACATGTTTGCTCTGCTCAACAAACCCGGTTATGAAAAGGAAAGCGAAGCAATCCGCATCAGACTGAACAAGTAAAACAAGACATAATGTTTGAAAAAGAAAAGGAACAATACTTGAAATCACACGGCTTTGAGGAAATGCACCTCAAAGCCGTGCTTTTTGACATGGACGGAGTCCTGTTTGATTCCATGCCCAACCATGCTTATGCCTGGAGCCATTCCATGACTCAATTCGGTTTGAAAATGTCACCGGAAGAAGCCTATATGCACGAAGGCCGGACCGGCAACAGCACCATCAACATCCTGGCACAAAAATATTGGGGAAGAGATGCAACGCCGGAAGAAATGGATGAAATCTACCGTGCCAAGGCAGACGTCTTTAACCAATGCGAAGAACCGCCTCAAATGCCCGGTGCCGCACGCATTCTGAATCTGGTCAAAAACAGCGGACGAACGCCTGTACTGGTCACCGGCTCCGGACAATTATCCCTGCTCGAACGTTTGAACAAAAATTTTCCGAACATATTCACCAAGGATAAAATGGTGACCAGCTTCGATGTCAAATATGGAAAACCAAATCCCGAACCATACTTAATCGGACTGGAAAAGGCGGGCGTTCAACCATGGGAAGGATTTGTCGTCGAGAATGCTCCGTTGGGAGTTGAAGCAGGTTCAAAAGCCAACATTTTCACCATAGCCGTCAACACGGGTCCGCTGCCCGATCGGGTGCTTTGGGAAGCAGGTGCCAATCTGCTCTTTCCTTCTGTCGAATCACTCTGCCAGCATTGGGACGAACTGCTGAAAACATTCGGTTAAGAAGAAAATTATGCAGCACAGACTGGTTCTGAATCCAGACCGACTGATGAAAAGCAAAGCATTTTCTGCTTGCAAAAACATAAAGGCTGAATGCATCCGCTTGGGAATTGCACTCAGCCTTGTATAAAAATTCATACTTATTTTTACCTGCAGCATGCTAATCTGCTTTCTGCCGTGGGGCAAAAGATAAATCTCTGATGGCCATCTCGTTCCATTCAAATGAACGCCACGACTCAACCTGACGGACGTCCCATAAAGCCCTGACATTAAGGCATCCACAAGGACCTTTTCAGAAGCCTCGGCAGACACCCTGATCGAAACGGTCTAATCCCTGTCCGGCATCACAACGCGCTCCCACACTTCCTGACAATTCAGCGTATTACCTTCATTATCTACAATCTGGAAAGTAATCATCAGCACATTGTCGTCCAGAAACTCATACGTCATTTCATTGTCCCGTCCGTCCATTGCAGAGGAAACCAACAATTTACCGATATGTTCAATGTATGTCGTATCAGACTTTAAATCATAACTTCCTTCCATAGTCAGGAAAACTTCCCCTTTAGGCGAAATCATCAGATTCGTCAGAGCTCCTTTCGGACTAAACACTTTCAAATAAGGCACTCTTTCCATTTTGGGTGAAGAACCAAATCCTATGTCAGTCATATTACATAACTGCCACACGCCAACCAGCTTATTCTCCTTTTCCAGATTCTGAGCCGAAAGCGTTGTCATGCCCAAAAAGACGGACAACAACAGAAAGACTTTCTTTATCATATTATCCTATTTTTATAAGGTTAGTAATTGGTTATCGCACGAAATATACAAAAATATTTTTAAGAAACAAACATTTATCGTAAAAACTGCAAACAAAAAAATCAGATACCGGAAAGGCTCTGCCGGACGATGAGTTTTAACCGACTGACAAGAAAAACAAAATGATACTTGTTTCTAAGGACATTCTTTTATACATTTGCAACATGCTGCATTTCCGGCCAGAAACAGTGCCGGCAGTTTACATTTAGAAACCTACACCATGACAAACAGAATCTGTACATTATTCGACATTAAGTATCCGATCATATCAGGCGGTATGGTCTGGTGCAGCGGTTGGCGCCTGGCCTCGGCTGTAAGCAATGCAGGCGGCCTGGGGCTCATCGGCGCAGGCTCCATGCATCCGGAAACGCTGCGCGAGCATATCGTGAAATGTAGAGCAGCCACCACGAATCCCTTCGGGGTAAACATACCTCTGCTCTATCCTGAAATGGAAAAGATCATCCAAATAATCATCGACGAAAAAGTACCCATCGTTTTCACATCTGCCGGAAATCCGAAGACATGGACCCCGTTGCTGAAAGCTCAGGGCATTAAAGTGGCGCACGTGGTCAGCAGTTCGAAATTCGCAAAGAAATGCGAAGATGCCGGCGTCGACGCCGTTGTTGCCGAAGGATTTGAAGCTGGCGGACACAACGGACGTGAAGAGACAACCACCCTGTGTCTGATTCCCGCCGTACGTCAAGCCACGACGCTTCCTCTGATTGCTGCCGGAGGTATCGGATCGGGGGCGGCAATGGCGGCTGTCAGGGCGCTTGGAGCAGAAGGCGTTCAGATAGGCACCCGCTTTGCACTTTCTACGGAAAGTTCGGCACATCAGAATTTCAAGAATCTGTGTCTGGATCTGAAAGAGGGAGATACGATGCTTGTATTGAAGAAACTGGCTCCCACCCGACTCGTCAGAAGCAACCTGCTGGATCGGATCCTGCACGCCGAAGCTGCAGGAGCATCCGCCGAACAATTGAAAGAAATCATAGGAAAAGGAAAGGCCAAAAAAGGGATTTTCGAAGGTGATCTGGAAGAAGGAGAGCTGGAAATAGGCCAGATCGCCTCAATGATTCACCAACCGCAGTCTGCAGCTGAAATTATTCAGGACATCATCACCGAATATCGGCAAACAATCGTATCCATGCAGCAGGACTGACAGAGACGTGCCCTTTCGTAACCGAAAGCCGGCACAAGGCGCGACAGTCTTGCAACAGATCCCACACAAAGACGCTACGCCCCAGCAGCATCTTTGCCGGCTTCATCCCGTACGACGGCTCGCACCTCCAGAATCCGACGCGTTTGCGAATCCACAGAAAAACGCCTGTCCGGCCGCTCACCGACAACCCAGACGATGTCTGTTCCGTGAACCAGAACAAGCTGTGCTTCTTTTTGAAATCTGTTTTTCTTTCTGTCGGTCAGGAAATCGCTGACCAGTTTGGATCCGTTCATCCCGAACGGATAAAAACGGTCACCACGTTGCCAATGGCGGACGTGAAGCGGCAGTGCCACTTTATCAGCATCCAGACACAACACGTCTTTTTGCTTTTTGATCACATAAGAACTGGCCGGATAAGCCGTGACCAGCAAGGAAAGGTCCGAAGTAACCGTTACAAGCCCCTCTTCTGGCAACTGACTGGCCTGCAATTCAGCAGCAGCCGGATCTTTTTTCTGGCAGATCAGGCTGTCGCGGTCACACAACAGACGCCATGTCTTGCTTTCGTAAATTTGTCCCGCAGCTCCAGCACGCTGTTCATAAACCGACCTGACCTGCACTGAATTAAATCCCATGGGGGCCAGGATCTCATATAAAACGGTCTCGGCAGCATCTGCTTCTTCCCGCAAGGCAGACAGCGATATGATTCCGTCGTGACAGACCCGCCGGATGGATTTCCCGAGTGCTCTGCGGTAAAGCTGTTCCGCACCGGAAACATGCCGCGCCAGTTCATGGAGCGTCTCACCGACAGATGGATTGATCTGACGTAAGAGTGGAAGGATGTCCAAACGTATCCTGTTGCGAACCGCATCGCGTTCCAGATTGGTACTGTCTGTTACATAACTTTGCCCCACTGCGGCAAGATAACGCATAATAGCCGCTCTCGATGAGTCTAAAAACGGCCGAAGAATGTCGCCATTG